>UMDM01013105.1_pt1 | contig 129512 bp, 110 predicted proteins | sample 1964501 | NCBI WGS metagenome assembly UMDM01 (sample SAMEA4835995, study PRJEB28245) | human gut metagenome | biome: gut microbiome; material: fecal sample | place: Denmark | collected 2008
TATTCGTTACCTTGGGCTTATGCCTCAAGGGGCTGCGGATAATTAAGTCATTATCCTTATTTGCGCATCAAAAAGACATTGCCTTTTTCCACACGCTCGTTTAGTTTATTACGTTTAGCGCCGAAAGTCAAGGCTTTTTTCGCATTTTCCATATTATTTTTCATACAAAAATAACAGATGGCACTCTCTTTTTTTCTTAAGAAACCATCTGTTATTTGTTATTAAATCAAATTCTTTTTTCTAGCAACTATGAAAGTAAATCTCTTCTTTATTTTCAACGAAATAAATTAGTACGCTTTGCCCCAGTATACCATATGCTTCGCCGGTTTTCCGCAGCATACACATACATCTGAAAGATGTTCTTCCTCTTCCGGAATACATCTAGATGTAGCTCCGCCTGTCTGAGCTTTGATCTCATCTTCACAGGCTTCGTCTCCACACCACATTGCTTTGATGAATCCAAGGTTCTCATTGAACTTCTCATTCATCTCATCCATTGTTGTTGCTTCATTGATATGAGAATCAAGGAATGCTTTTGCTCTTTCGAACATATCATTCTGCATTGTCTCAAGAACTTCAGCAAGTTTTGTTGTAAGCTCATCCAGAGAAACAACGATCTTCTCTCTTGTATCACGGCGTACGATAACTGCCTGATTGTTCTCGATGTCTTTCGGTCCGATCTCGATACGTGTCGGGATTCCAAGGATCTCCTGTCCGCTGAACTTCCATCCAGGTGCTTTGTCAGAATCGTCGATTTTCACTTTGTATCCTGCTGCCTTCAGTGTATCAACAAGTTCATTTGCCTTATCAAGAACACCTTCTTTATGCTGAGCGATCGGAATGATCATTGTCTGCACCGGTGCGATTCTTGGTGGAATAACAAGTCCACTGTCATCTCCGTGTACCATGATCAGCGCACCGATGATTCTTGTAGACAGTCCCCAGGATGTCTCGTATACTTCATGAAGTTCGTTATTCTTATCTGAATACTGAATACCGAATGCACTTGGGAAGGAACTTCCGAAGAAGTGGCTTGTTGCTGACTGGAGTGCTTTTCCGTCATGCATCAGCGCTTCGATTGTATAAGTATCCTGTGCTCCTGCGAATTTCTCACTCTCTGTCTTACGTCCGGAAACTACCGGGATTGCAAGAACATCCTGTGCAAAGTCTCTGTAGACTCTCCACATCTGTTTTGTACGCTCTTCTGCTTCTTCGTATGTTGCATGGATTGTATGTCCTTCCTGCCACAGGAACTCTCTGGAACGAAGGAATGGTCTTGTTGTCTTCTCCCAACGAAGAACGGAACACCACTGATTCCACACCTTAGGAAGATCACGGTAAGATTGAACTGTCTTGCTCCAGACATCACAGAACAGTGTCTCAGATGTAGGACGGATACAGAATCTTTCCTGAAGTTCTTCCAGTCCACCATGTGTTACCCATGCAACTTCCGGTGCAAATCCTTCGATATGATCCTTTTCTTTCTGAAGAAGGCTTTCCGGGATCATAACCGGAAGGTATACATTCTCTACTCCTGTCTCTTTGAAACGTGCATCCAGGTTCTTCTGAATATTCTCCCACAGAGCATATCCGTTCGGAAGGTAGTTCATACATCCTTTAACACCTGAATAATCACACAGTTTTGCTTCACGCACAACGTCTGTATACCACTGAGCAAAATCTTCTTCTCTGGCAGTGATATTCTGTACTAATTTCTTTGCCATTGTTCTTCTCCTTTTTGTTTTTTTGCATTGCTGTCCCCTGACAGCAGTTTGCTTTTACTTTAATATAAAAAAACGCCGGGATATCGCATCCCCACGATAGGGACCGAATATCTCCGGCGGTACCACCCTAATTAATGCAATACATCCATTCTATAATCAAAACCAACACAAATGATCTCTGTATCTGCATTCACTTTCTTCTCCTTTAACGCAGGACCTACGCTGTACTTTCATACAGGGACTCCCGGGCCGGTTCCATACCGTAATGCAAAGGCTCTCACCTGCCGCCTTCTCTCTGAAGCATGCTGCGTATCTACTATTCCCGTTCAACGTCAGTTATCAAATGAAATTCTAACTGATAAAACACCCGCTGTCAAGCCAAAAAGCTTTATCCTCTGATTTCCAGAAGCTTTGCTTTCAATTCATTTTCCATATTGCGAAGTTCCGCTTCCGCTTCCCGGCGTTTTTCTCTTCCTTCTCTCTGAATGTTCATCACTTCATCCAATGTAGAGATCAGTGATTCATTTGTTGCTTTCAATGTCTCGAGATCTGCAATTCCTCTTTCAGACTCTTTTGCAGTCTCAATTGTGGACATTTTTAATGTCTCCGCATTCTTCTTCAACAGTTCATTTGTCATATCCGTCACCTGTCTCTGTGCTGCCGCCGCCTGTGAAGAATGTTCTACTCCAAGTGCGAGAAGCATCTGACTCTTCCACAACGGAATCGTATTCACGATTGTAGACTGGATCTTCTCTACCATCTGTGTATCATTATTCTGAACCAGTCGGATCTGTGGTGCGGTCTGGATGGAGATCATTCTCGTCAGTTCAAGATCATGTAACTTCTTTTCAAAACGGTTGCACATCGAATCCAGATCTTTTGCTGCCTGCGCATCTTCCGGGAGGCCGCTTATCTGAGCTTTGCTCATCAATTCAGCAAGCTGTGTGCTTCTTACTTCTTCCAGTTTTTTCTTTCCTGCAAGAATGTACATAGAAAGCTCTTTAAAATAAGTAAGATTCAGATCATACATTTTATCGAGTATCGCAACATCTTTTAAAAGCTGCACCTGATGGTTGTCCAGTGCTTTCACGATCTGATTTACATTTTCTTCGGCTTTCGAATACTTTGCTTTCATAGATTCAACTTTATTCGATGCTTTCTTAAATATTCCAAGAAATCCTTTGCTCTCTTCTTCATCAAAGCTCTTCAGTTCAGTTACAACATTCGTAAGCAGTGTACCAACTTCTCCCAGATCCTTTGACTTCACATTTTCCAAAGCACTTTCTGAGAAATCTGCCATCTTTTTCTGTGTACCCGCGCCGTACTGAAGAATCATAGAAGAATTCGTCAGATCGATCTGCTGTGCAAATGCATCTACCATCCTGCACTCTTCTTCTGTCAGGATCGTATCATCCAGCTTCGGTTCTTCCGGCTGCACCGCCGGTTTCTTTTCTTCTTCCGCTTGAAACGGTTCCAGTGTCAGTGTCGGCACTGTACTTACATCCTTGAATGCATCACTCATAGTAATCCTCCATTTCTGTTTGTAACTGTTTTGATTCATTGTCTGTTTGGGATATCATTATTTCTTCAGCCCGTCTTCTGTCAGACCTTCCTGCGCAAGCATTGTATGAAGTACTGAAATATCTGAAGATACATCCCATGCTGTATCCTGGAACAGGCTGTCCAGTAATTTCTCAAATGCAATATTCAATGTATCTATCGTATCTTCAATCTCTTTCTTGGAAGAAATGATATTTTCTCCCTGTACTGGCTGGGCATCCAGCTCTTCATACGCTTCAAGAAGTTTCATCGTTGTCGGAAGATAATAATCCATCATTCTTCGCATATCATTCACAGAATCCGGATTCTGCTCCACGCGGTCAAAAATACGATCCACGAGCAGTTCCATGCGGGAAATCTTTGCCGAAATCACTTCTCCCGGAATTGCGTCATTCGCTGCCTTAATCTTTCTCACATATTCATCTCCTGCCTGTACGATCTTCTGTACTTCCGGTGAAAGTCTGTCATACTCTTCCTGCATCTTTTTCTGAGCAGCCTGCTCCTCTGCCTTGCGCTGTTTCATGTCTTCCATAAGAGCTGTATACTGATTCCATGCATGTTCACTGACCATCAGGCAGGATTCTTTCTCATCCAGATGTCCCTGACAGAACCAGCCTTTTGTAATCATTTTTTTCACATCTTTCAGAACCTTTCTGACATCTCGTCCTGTCGCAGAAGCAATTTCCTTAATATCACAAAATTCCCGGTCTCTCAGAACAGATACATATTGGCGAAACCTTCCCACCGTACGTACCATATCTACTCCTACATAAGTCATCACTGCAAAAGATATAAAAGCAACTGCAAAAATTCCAATAATCAGACCACTGACTACATCAAACGCTGTGATCAAACTTCCAATCAAAGTGATGATAAGGAAAATAACAGAAGTCAATCCAAATACAGCTCCTGTCGCTGCCAGAAAAGTTCCGCCGATCTTTACCGAAGTTCCTTTGAGATATCTTGGAGTCACCGGTACCGGACGATTCTGACTATAATTTCTCATTTCCGACATCTTCGATCCTTGATTCGGACGATACCCCTGGTTTTCTGCACCTGATCTGCTTCCGGTATTCTTTTTATCTCCATATAATGGCTGTCCGGTCTTCGGATCTCTGTACCAGCCACCGTTTTTAATCCCTGCCGAGACGCAGTCCATCGCATGGTTCACCGTATCAGACACCATCTGGTTCAATCTGCTGTAATCCTTTGTATCAATTGCATCCTGTATTGTCTGCTTTATCTCTTCTCCAAAATGTTCCCAGTCATTATTCATTGATGTTCTCCTTAAAAGCTTGACCTGATTCGTTTGTATCATGTATCATTATAACATTATTAATTCTCAGTTTAGACGCAACTTTATCGATTGTCAAGAAAGAAGGATACAACTATGATTTCATCACTTACCCCTGAAATAATATATGAGGACAAAGATATTATCGTCTGTCATAAACCTGCTGGAGTTCCTACCCAGAGCAGCCGCATTGGCACAAAAGATATGGTCAGTATTTTAAAAAATCATCTGATAAAAAATACTGCTAAAAAAACCGCTTCACACGAACCTTATCTTGCTGTCATCCATCGGCTGGACCAACCGGTAGAAGGACTTCTTGTTTTTGCAAAAACACCTGCTGCCGCAAGGGAACTTTCCCACCAGCTTACCACATCTGGTTTTGGGAAATATTACCGTGCACAGGCTTTAGGCATTTTCGAACACAGCGAAGGAACTCTGGAAGACTATCTTGTAAAAGACGGACGAGCCAACACCTCCCGTGTCTGTGAAGAAAATGTGCCTGATGCAAAGTATGCACGACTTCATTATAAAGTAATCCATACAGGTACACTTCCTTCTGGTGAACCTTTTTCCCAACTGGAAATTCATCTGGATACCGGGCGTCATCATCAGATCCGCGTGCAGTTTGCACATGCCGGACACCCTCTGATCGGGGATCGGAAATATGGCACTGCCGCATGCACTTCACGACAGTTAATGCTTTGTGCCTGTCGACTGGAATTCACACATCCGACAACCGGTGAAAAAATGGTTTTTCATTTATAAGACAAAAAGGAAAAGTGCAGTGATCGGACAATCACTGCACTTTTCCTTTCGCCTGTTTCCTATCTATTGTATTAGCCCTGCCTTTACCTGTCATTTATCCAAATAAGAGCAGCACCACAATACCCTACATCTCGTCAACAACCAACGGCTCCGGCTCTTCTTCAAGTGCCTGCTGATATCTTGCAAGAATTGTTGACTGAATTCGTTCTCTTGTTCCTGAATTGATCGGATGTGCGATATCACGATACTCACCATCTAATGCTTTTTTACTTGGCATTGCAATGAAAAGCCCCTTTTCACCTTCGATCACTTTGATATCATGAACAACAAACTCCTCATCAATTGTGATAGATACTACTGCTTTTAACTTTCCCTCTTTCGCAACTTTACGTACACGTACATCTGTAATCTGCATATTACAGTTCCCCTTTCTCTTTTGCATTATCACGGAATATGAACACCCTTTTTCAGGGTTTTTGTGCTTATCTTGGCTTATAATGCATATCTTTCATTCTTTTCAATAACTATTTTAATTCCGTCTTCCCCTACATGTCTTGTATTCGCACGGATCGTATCCCTGCTCTCTACAATACAGTTCTCAATGTATGTATTATCTCCAAGATATACATCATTCAATATGATAGAGTTCTTGATCACGCAATTATTTCCAACAAATACTTTCTTGAAAATAACTGAGTTCTCTATCGTTCCATTAATAATACTTCCACTTCCAACCAGACTGTTCTTCACGATCGCACCCGGATTATATTTTGCCGGTGGCTGATCACTCACCTTAGAATATACACTTGGCAGATCCTTGAAGAAATATTTTCTCACTTCCGGTTTCAGGAAATCCATATTCGTCTTGTAATATGCATCTACTGTTGAAATATTATTCCAATAGCTTTCAATCTTATAACCATAAATCTTCTTTACATTCTTATAACGGATCAGGATATCATTTACGAAATCATGTCTCTCTTCTTCCGCACATTGTTCTACAAGATCGATCAGCAGTCTTCTGCGGATCACATAAATTCCTGTAGAGATTGTCTGTGATCTTGCAATCATTGGTTTTTCTTCAAATTCTTCGATTCTGCAAGATTCATTCATCTTAACGGTTCCGAATCTTGTCGCATCTTCTCCTGCTCCAAGTTCTTTACAAACAACAGTGATATCTGCTTTCTTCGCAATATGATATTCCAACACTTTATTATAATCCATCTTATAGACTGCATCACCTGATGTAATGATTACATAAGGTTCATGACATCTTCTCAGGAAATCCAGATTCTGATAAATCGCATCTGCTGTTCCTCTGTACCAGTAACCATTATCATCTGTGATCGTAGGTGTGAATACATATAATCCACCTTGTTTTCTTCCGAAATCCCACCATTTGGAGGAATTCAGATGCTCATTCAAAGAACGGGCATTGTACTGTGTCAGCACAGCAACTTTTTGGATATGAGAGTTTGTCATATTACTTAATGTAAAGTCAATTGCGCGATAGCTTCCGGCAACCGGCATTGCTGCTGCCGCACGTCTTGAAGTCAGCTCTTTCATCTTTCTGCTGTTACCGCCGGCTAAAATAATTCCTACTGCTCTCATACTCTGTCACCTGCCTTTATCAATGTCTCACCGCTTGCAAGTACTCCATCTATGTAATCCTCGGATGATGTCACTCCACTGATGGCGGTATTCTTTCCAATCTGTACTCCTCCCGGAATCACTGAATTCTCTCCGATCGTAGCCAGTCCACCGCTGTAAATATTCGGTTTCATCTTATTCGGGACTTCACTTCCGATTCCGATAGAAACATCATTTCCAATTACCGTGTCTTCTGCTATGATTGCTTTCTCGATCACGCAGTTTTCTCCGATCGTAACTCCCTGCATAATAATTGAGTCACGGACTACGCTGCCCTTTCCTACAGTAACACTTCCTCCAAGAACAGAACTGTGGACTTCTCCGTAGATTTCTGTTCCGTTTGCAATGATACATTTGTCTACAACAGCATTCTCTGCAATATACTGTGGAGGAATATTCGCACTGTTCGTATAGATCTTCCAGAATTCTTCATAAAGATTAAACTCCGGAATGATATCGATCAGTTCCATATTCGCTTCCCAATAAGAGCTGAGTGTTCCAACATCTTTCCAGTATCCGTTGTACTCATATGCAAACAGCCTGTCCCCTTTTTCATGACAATATGGAATAATATGTTTTCCGAAATCACAGTTTGGCTGGTCTTTCAGCTTGATGAGTGCCTCTTTAAGAACCGGCCAGCTGAAGATATAGATTCCCATCGATGCCAGATTACTGCTTGGCTTCTCAGGCTTCTCTTCGAATTCTTTGATCCTGCTGTCCTGATCTGTCACTACAATTCCGAAACGGCTTGCTTCTTCCATCGGCACCGGCATTGCTGCAATTGTCACATCAGCATTGTTTGCCTTGTGGAAATCAAGCATCACTTCATAATCCATCTTATAAATATGATCTCCTGAAAGAATCAGTACATAGTCCGGATTATAAGTCTCTATGTAATTCAGATTCTGATAAATGGCATTCGCTGTTCCTGTATACCACTCACTGTTTGTACTCTTCTCATATGGTGGGAGAACTGATACACCTCCAACGTTGCGATCCAAATCCCACGGAATTCCAATTCCAATATGTGTATTCAGGCGAAGCGGCTGATACTGTGTCAGTACACCAACCGTATCGATTCCCGAGTTAATACAGTTGCTAAGCGGGAAATCAATAATACGGTACTTTCCACCAAAAGCAACTGCTGGTTTTGCAACTTTTGATGTAAGTACTCCAAGTCGACTGCCCTGTCCACCCGCCAGCAGCATGGCAATCATTTCCTTCTTATACATTACGTCACCTCATTTCAAGTAAGCTAGAATCATTATACCATATATTTAGAAATAACAAACATATTTTACAATTTTTTTCATACTTTTTTCTCCTTTTTATCAATTTCTACCAAAAAGATCTTCTTTCTTTTTTTTCGATATATAGTATAATATAAACGATATAGAAGATTTATGACTAAAATCACAAGTTATTTTATAAAATCTATTAAAGAAAGGGCGTATCTCAATGTATAAAATCAATTTTGAAAAGCCGATACATATTCATTTTATTGGAATTGGCGGAATCAGTATGAGCGGTCTTGCTGAGATTCTTCTGGAAGAAGGATTTACTGTATCCGGTTCAGATTCAAAGGAGTCTCCGCTTACAAAGAAGCTGGAGTCTGAAGGTGCCATCATCCATTACGGACAGCGTGCCGAAAACATTTCTGACGGAATTGACTGTGTTGTATACACTGCTGCGATCAATAAAGCTAATCCAGAGCTTATGGAAGCTGTTGCCCGCAAGATTCCAATGCTTACACGCGCAGAGCTGCTTGGACAGCTGATGAAAAATTACAAAACACCGATCGCTGTATCCGGTACTCATGGAAAAACTACTACTACATCCATGATCTCTCATATTTTACTTGCAGCCGATCTGGATCCTACAATTTCTGTCGGCGGTATTCTCAAGGCAATCGGTGGTAACATCCGCGTTGGAAAATCCGAGACTTTTATCACAGAAGCCTGTGAGTATACAAACAGTTTCCTTCATTTTTATCCGAAGATCAGTGTCATCCTCAATATTGAGGAAGATCATCTGGACTTCTTCAAGGATCTTGAAGACATCAGACATTCTTTCCATCAGTTTGCAGCACTTCTTCCTTCTGATGGAACTTTGATCATCAATGGTGATATCGACAATTATCAGGAGATTTATGATAGTCTTGACTGCAATGTGATCACTTATGGTTCTTCTGATATGCTTGACTACAGTGCTTCTAACATCACTTATGATGAAAAAGGGCTTGTTGCATTTGATCTTATAAAGAACGGAAAAGTGGTTGACCATATCCAGCTTTCTGTAACAGGTGATCATAATGTGTCAAATGCACTTGCATCTATTGCTACTGCTGAACTGCTTCAGATTCCAATGGAAACAATTAAAAAAGGAATTCTTTCTTTCAGTGGAACAGACCGTCGTTTCGAATACAAGGGAACATTTAACGGTGTAACTGTTGTCGATGATTATGCACATCATCCGACAGAGATTGCCGCTACTCTGAAGGCTGCACAGCACTACCCACACAATCAGGTATGGTGTGTCTTCCAGCCACATACTTATACGAGAACAAAGGCTTTCTTCCATGAATTTGCAGAAGCTCTTTCTCACACGGATCATCTGGTGCTTGCAGATATCTATGCAGCTCGTGAGACAGATACTCTCGGAGTTTCTTCTGCCGGTCTTGCAGAGGAAGCACGTAAACTTGGAACAGATGCACATTACCTTCCAAGTTTTGAAGAAATAGAAGCTTTCCTTAAAGAAAACTGCAAATCCGGAGATCTCCTGATCACAATGGGAGCCGGAGATGTTGTCAAAATCGGCGAAGACATTTTAAAATAAGGCTTTCTCAATAACTTTGCTAAACTATTCTGTGGAAAAGTTCACATAGATATCCACATGCATGTGAACTTTTCCACACTTTATCCACATTTTCTCCACATAGTTATCTACAAAAAAGTCCTAGTTACCCACTCGAAAATTCTTTTTAAGATTCTCATATGATGTTATAATATTCACACTAAAGAGAAGAAGATATAGATTTCAGGTTGCCCCTCATCAGACAGAGCAAGTGGCAATTGGTTAATACATAGAGAAAGCAGGATAAGTTATGAAGACTTTGGTTTTAAAGAATAATTTTCAGATGAATATGACAATGCTGCCGAACAGCTTTGTAGATCATTATATGGCGAATGCGAACGGAGAGTTTGTAAAAGTATACCTTTTTCTTCTCCGCCATGTTGAGGATGCTGCATCTTCTCTGAGCATCTCCATGATCGCAGATTATCTGAATAATACAGAGAATGATGTTCTTCGCGCTTTCCGTTACTGGGAATCTGTCGGTCTTCTCAGACTTGGACACGGACCGGACGGTGGAATCACTGCCGTTGAATTTCTTCGCGATGAAGAAGAGAATACTTGTGGAGATACAACTGATTTTTCCGGCTGTGCATCAGGCTATCCACAGGATTCAATTCCAACTCAGACTCCGGTAGCTCCGGTAACAGAGTTCCGCTCAGAAGCTGTTTCTGCACCGGTAGAAAGCAGTATCCAGCCTCCTGTTTCCAATGCGGTTCCTCTTGATACATTCCGTGCCCAGAAGGAGATCAAGTCTCTCCTGTTTATCACAGAACAGTACCTTGGCAAGACACTGACGCATACGGATGTCGACACAATTACTTATTTCTATGATACGCTGCATATGTCTGCTGATTTGATTGAATATCTGATTGAATCCTGTGTAGAGAACGGACATAAGAGTATGCATTATATCCAGAAGGTTGCCATTTCCTGGGTAGAGAACGGAATTGAAACTATATCACAGGCAAAAGAACAGGCTGCTGCATACAGCCGTAACTGCTACACGGTTTTGAATGCATTCGGCATTAAGAACAGAGGACCTGCCTCTTCCGAACTGGAATATATTAATAAATGGGCTGATACTTATGGATTTTCCGCTGACATCATTCAGGAAGCCTGCCGCAGAACAATCTCTGCCACACATCAGCCAAGTTTTGAATATGCTGACTCCATTCTCACAAAATGGTATGAATGCAATATTCATCATCTGACTGATATCAATGCCTTGGATCATGAATTCCAGAAAGAACGTTCCTTACATAGAAGTCCTGCCACAAAACCTAAGAATGTCACAAGAAATCTGAATAATTTTGAGAGACGTTCCTACGACATGGATTCTCTGGAAGAGCAGCTTTTAAAGAGCAACTAATGAAAAAACAATAGTTTAGAAGATCAATTATATTTAAGAGAATTTAAAAGGAGTCTTTTCATGGGATTAAAAAATTCACAGTACCATGCAATCATGCGTAAATATGAGCAGAAACAATTACATAGCCATGACATTCAGGTGGCCCGGTATGAAGAAGTCTATAAAAAGCTCCCTGAATTCAAAACACTTGATGACTCCATTGCCTCACTGTCTATTCAGCATGGAAAGAAACTACTTGATGGAGATACCAGTGCAGTTGATGCTTTAAAAAAAGATCTTGCAGAATTACGTAATCGTAAGATTCATCTGCTCAAATCAGCCGGCTTCCCAGAAGATTATCTGGAGCCGGTTTACGACTGTCCGGATTGTAAAGACACTGGATACATTGGTAATAAAAAATGCCATTGTTTCAAAAAAGCGATCATTGGATTGCTTTATGACCAGTCAAATATTAAAAAATTCCCTGTAGAAGCAGATTTTAGCAATTTCAGACTTGACTATTATCCGGTTTCACATTACGATAAGAAAACGGGACGTTCTTCTCGTTCCATGATGGAAGATACTTTGCGCATCTGCCATCATTTTATCGACAGCTTTGATACAGAGTTTAACAATCTCTTTTTCTATGGAGATGTCGGTGTTGGGAAAACCTTTCTCTCCACCTGTATCGCAAAAGAGATTATGAACAGAGAATATTCTGTTTTGTATTTTTCTGCTCCACAGCTTTTTAATACTCTTGCCAAGAATGCATTTGACAAAAATGACATTGATGCACATAACATGTGTGAATACATTTTTGACTGTGATCTGCTTATTATTGATGATCTTGGTACAGAGTACACAAACGCCTTTATTGCATCACAGTTTTTTACTTGCATCAATGAAAGGCTGCTGCATAGGAAATCAACGATTATTTCAACAAACCTTTCTTTGGAGTCGCTCGCTGATCTTTATACTGAGCGTTCTTTCTCCAGAATTACAAGCAGATATAGTCTGTTGAAAATAGTCGGTGATGATATACGTATTAAAAAGAAGTTAGAACATTAGGAGGATTATGACTCATGTTAAGTCGTTCAGAACGTATCTTGGAGAACATACCAGTAGGAAGCCTTGGAATCATTCCTTTACTTGGCTGTGAAGAGCTTGGAAATAAGGTAAATGATTACCTTGTTAAATGGCGCCGCGAAAGCGCTCACGAGCACAAGAATGATGTTGCTTTCTCTGGATATGAGAAAGAGAATTATCTGATCAATGCCAGCGTACCGCGTTTTGGTTCTGGTGAAGCCAAAGGTATCCTTGGAGAATCCGTACGAGGAAAAGATATTTACCTGATGGTTGATGTATGTAATTATAATGTTACTTACTCTCTGACAGGAAACACAAACCATATGTCACCGGATGACCATTTCCAGAACTTAAAGAGAATCATTGCTGCTGTAGGTGGTAAGGGACGCCGTATTAACGTTATTATGCCATTCCTTTATGAAAGCCGTCAGCATAAGAGAACTTCCCGTGAATCTCTTGACTGCGCACTTGCGCTTCAGGAGCTTGTCCGTATGGGAGTTGACAATATTATCACTTTTGATGCTCATGACCCTCGTGTATCAAATGCGATTCCGCTGAGTGGATTTGAGACAATCTCACCAACTTATCAGTTCATCAAAGGTCTTCTTCGCAAGGTAAAGGATCTTCAGATCGACAGTGAACATATGATGGCGATTAGTCCGGATGAAGGTGGTACAAACCGTGCTGTATATCTTGCCAACGTTCTTGGTCTGGATATGGGTATGTTCTACAAACGCCGTGATTACACTCAGATTGTAAACGGACGTAACCCTATCGTTGCTCATGAGTTCCTTGGAAGCTCTGTAGAGGGCAAAGATGTAATTATTATTGATGATATGATTTCTTCCGGAGACAGTATCATTGAAGTTGCTACAGAATTAAAGAGACGTAAAGCAAAACGTATCTTTGCCGCTGCTACTTTTGGTCTGTTTACTAACGGAATGGAGAAGTTTGACAAAGCTTATGAAGAAGGTATTATTGATGGTATCCTGACAACAAACCTCATCTATCAGACACCAAACCTTCTTTCAAAACCATATTATATCAACTGTGATATGAGCAAGTACATTGCTCTGATCATTGATACTCTGAATCATGACGGATCACTGAGCGAGATTCTCAGTCCGAATGAGCGTATCCAGAATGTACTTCAGAAATATAAAAATGGAGAGACTATCTAAATATAAATTTAGCTTAGAAATCATTTTACTGATATACGGATGAAAACAGAAAATATTATTTTAGAAAGTCGATTGTTAGAAGAATGATACAGGAACGCCGACTCAAGGTTACGCATACTGTTCATACTAGAAAAAACAACAGACTGCTAAAAGCAAAGAAAGGATTGACAAACTCGCTGCCACTCAGACAGCTGTCAATCCTTTCTTTAACGCAATCTATTGTTTTTCAAGTATGAGCAAGCATGCTCCACATTCGTCTTCATTCCTGTATCACTCTTCTAACATGAAACTTCTTCAAGCTCATATTTTCTGTTTATTGAAAAAGATAGACTTCTACGTTAAATTTTATTAAACACAAACACGTTTGAGAGATGGATATCATTCTACAGAACATCCAGTGCATCTGCTTCTTAAGTAGAGTTCTTCTTTCGAGAGAGTAGAAATCAGATAGCGACGAAAAAGTCTGTCTATTAGAATAAACTTTATAAGTGCTATCGGATTTCGCCCGCACTCGAAAAAGAATCTCTACACTAAATCTTTATTTGTATAAAAATATCCCCATAGACGATTTCTCATCCATGGGGATATTTTTTTATGTCAGCATATTAAATATGCTTTTTTTCTTATTCTTCTGTAGACTCTTCAGTTTCTGTTACTGTTTCCTCAACTGCATCTGCATTTTCGTCTACAATAGCTTCTTCTGTAACTTCATCTGTCAGATCACCATTCTCGTCGAATTCAATGTCATCTTCAAGATCCAGTTCATCTTCCATCTTAATATCTGTGTTGAGTTTTACATCACGGTACTTCTTCATACCTGTTCCGGCAGGAATATGTTTACCGATGATAACGTTCTCTTTCAGACCAACCAGATGGTCAACTTTACCCTTGATAGCTGCTTCTGTCAGAACCTTTGTTGTCTCCTGGAAGGAAGCGGCTGACAGGAAGGATTCTGTTGCCAGAGAAGCCTTTGTGATACCAAGCATGATCTGCTCTCCGGTAGCCGGCTCTTTTCCTTCTGCAACAAGCTGCTCGTTTACTTCTTCGAACTCAAGAACGTCTACCATTGTTCCAGGCAGGAACTCTGTATCACCCTTCTCTTCGATTCTGATCTTCTTCAGCATCTGACGAACGATAACCTCGATATGCTTATCGTTGATCTCAACACCCTGGAGACGGTATACACGCTGTACTTCCTGGAGCATATAATCCTGTGTTGCACGAAGTCCTTTGATTTTCAGGATATCATGTGGATTTACGCTACCTTCTGTAAGCTCATCTCCGGCTTCAAGCATAACGCCGTCCTGTACTTTGATACGTGATCCGTAAGGAATAAGGTAGGATTTGGATTCTCCTGTCTCTTCGTTTGTAACGATAACCTCACGTTTCTTCTTTGTATCACTGAGTGTTGCACGTCCTGCGATCTCTGTGATGATGGCAAGTCCCTTAGGTCTTCTTGCCTCGAAAAGCTCCTCGACACGAGGAAGACCCTGTGTGATATCGTCACCGGCAACTCCACCATTATGGAATGTACGCATAGTAAGCTGTGTACCTGGTTCTCCGATTGACTGAGCGGCCATGATTCCGACTGCCTCACCAACCTGAACTGCCTCACCTGTTGCCATGTTCGCACCATAACATTTGGAGCATACACCGTTCTTACATTTACATGTAAGAATTGTACGGATCTTAACCTGCTCAAGAGGATTTCCGTTCTCGTCAACACCTTTCTTCATCACGCGCTCTGCACGACGAGGTGTAATCATATGGTTTGCTTTTACAAGGACGTTTCCGTCTTTATCTTTAAGATCCTCAGCAGCAAATCTTCCTGTGATACGATCCTGAAGGCTCTCAATCTCTTCATTTCCATCCATGAATGCAGATACATACATTCCCGGAATCGGCTGACCCGGTTTTGCACAATCTGCATCGTGAATGATAAGCTCCTGAGATACGTCTACAAGACGTCTTGTCAGGTAACCGGAATCGGCTGTACGAAGAGCTGTATCGGCCATTCCTTTTCGAGCTCCATGGGCAGACATGAAGTATTCCAGTACGTCAAGACCTTCACGGAAGTTTGACTTGATAGGCAACTCGATCGTACGACCTGTTGTATCAGCCATAAGTCCACGCATACCTGCAAGCTGTTTAATCTGCTTGTCAGATCCACGGGCTCCGGAATCTGCCATCATGAAGATGTTATTGTATTTATCAAGACCTGTCAGCAGTGCCTCTGTCAGTTTATCATCAGTTGCTTTCCATGTCTCAACAACTTCTTTGTAACGCTCTTCCTCTGTGATAAGACCACGTTTATAGTTCTTTGTGATCTTGTCTACTGTATCCTGTGCTTCCTGCATCATCTGCGGTTTCTGCGGTGGTACAGTCATATCGGAAATGGATACTGTCATAGCTGCTCTTGTAGAGAACTTGTATCCGATTGCCTTAACATCATCAAGAACTTCTGCTGTCTGTGTAGCTCCATGAGTGTTGATAACTTTCTCAAGGATCTGCTTCAGCTGTTTCTTACCAACATGGAAGTCAATTTCCATCTTAAGTTCATTTCCCTCAACCTCACGGTCTACAAAACCAAGATCCTGTGGAATGATCTCATTAAACAGAAGACGACCAAGTGTTGCATCGATAGTTCCTGTCTTCTCTTCTCCATTTGCAAGAGTCTTTGTCACACGTACTTTAATCTGTGAGTGAAGTGTGATATATCCATTCTCGTATGCAAGAATAGCCTCGTTCACGCTCTTAAAGAACATGCCCTCTCCCTTTGCACCAGGACGAAGCTGAGTCAGATAGTAAATACCAAGTACCATATCCTGTGAAGGAACGGCTACCGGACCACCATCAGATGGTTTCAGCAAGTTGTTTGGTGAAAGAAGAAGGAAACGGCACTCTGCCTGTGCTTCCTGTGACAGCGGTACATGGACAGCCATCTGGTCTCCATCGAAATCGGCATTGTAAGCTGTACATACCAGTGGATGAAGCTTGATTGCCTTACCTTCTACAAGGATTGGCTCGAATGCCTGGATACCAAGTCTATGCAGAGTAGGGGCACGGTTCAGCATAACCGGATGCTCTTTGATTACTTCTTCAAGCACATCCCATACCTCTGGCTGAAGTCTCTCGACCATTTTCTTTGCATTTTTGATATTGTGTGCTGTTCCGTTCGCTACAAGCTCTTTCATAACGAATGGCTTGAACAGCTCGATTGCCATCTCTTTCGGCAGACCACACTGATAGATCTTCAGTTCTGGTCCAACGACGATAACAGAACGTCCTGAATAGTCAACACGTTTTCCAAGCAGGTTCTGACGGAAACGTCCGGACTTACCTTTCAGCATGTCAGACAGAGACTTGAGTGCTCTGTTTCCAGGTCCTGTTACCGGACGTCCACGACGTCCGTTATCGATCAGCGCATCAACAGCTTCCTGAAGCATACGCTTCTCGTTTCTTACGATAATATCTGGTGCTCCCAGTTCAAGGAGTCTTCTCAGACGGTTATTTCTGTTAATGATTCTTCTGTACAGATCATTCAGGTCAGATGTTGCAAAACGTCCTCCATCCAGCTGTACCATAGGACGCAGATCCGGCGGGATAACCGGGATAGCTGTAAGGATCATCCACTCCGGTCTGTTTCCGGACTCGCGGAATGCTTCTACAACTTCCAGACGTTTTACAATTCTCGCACGCTTCTGTCCTGTTGCATTCTCCAGGCCTGCCTGAAGTTCTGCATATTCTTTCTCAAGGTCAATAGACTCAAGAAGCTCTTTGATGGATTCAGCACCCATACCTACACGGAATGCATGTCTTCCCCATTTTTCCTTTGCTTCCTGATACTCTGCCTCTGAAAGAATCTGCTTGTAAGAGAGATCTGTCTCTCCCTTATCAAGCACGATGTAAGAAGCAAAGTAAAGTACTCTCTCCAGTGTTCTTGGAGAAATGTCAAGGATCAGACCCATACGGCTCGGAATTCCTTTGAAGTACCAGATATGGGATACCGGTGCTGCCAGAGCGATGTGTCCCATACGCTCACGACGAACACTGGCCTTTGTAACCTCAACACCACAGCGATCACATACAACCCCCTTATAACGGATCTTTTTGTATTTACCGCAGTGACACTCCCAGTCTTTGCTTGGTCCGAAGATTCTCTCACAGAAAAGTCCGTCCTTCTCCGGCTTCAAAGTCCTGTAGTTGATGGTCTCCGGCTTTGTTACCTCACCTCTGGACCACTCCAGGATTTTTTCAGGTGAAGCCAGGCCGATCTTAATCGCATCAAATGTTAACGGTTCATATTGTTGTTCATTTTTATTTGGCATAAAAACGGCTCCTCCTTATTATTCCTCACCCAGGTAATCATCATCATCAAAACTTAAGTTCTCAAGATCGCTGTCGTCCGGCTCTTCGTCCGGTTCAACATCTTCCAGTTCTTCTCCGACAAACTCCTTCTCTGTGAATCCATGCTCTCCGAAAGATTCATTCTCATCACGATACTTTCTGTCTCCTTCGATGATATGACGCAGGTCTGTCTCACCGTAATCAACGCTCTCCATGATCTTAACCTCTGTATTGTCATCACGCAGTACGCGGACATCCAGAGCAAGTGACTGGAGCTCTTTAAGAAGAACCTTAAATGACTCAGGAACTCCTGGTTCAGGAATATTCTCTCCCTTAATAATTGCCTCATATGTCTTCACACGTCCTACAACGTCATCAGACTTCACTGTCAGGATCTCCTGCAGTGTATAAGATGCACCATAAGCCTCCAGGGCCCATACCTCCATCTCTCCGAAACGCTGTCCACCGAACTGAGCTTTTCCACCCAGCGGCTGCTGTGTTACGAGAGAGTAAGGACCAGTAGAACGAGCATGGATCTTGTCGTCTACCAGATGATGCAGTTTCAGATAATGCATGTGTCCGATTGTTACCGGGCTGTCGAAGTATTCTCCTGTACGTCCGTCACGAAGACGAACTTTACCGTCTCTTGACAGCGGAACACCCTTCCAGAGTTCTCTGTGATCTCTGTTCTCAGACAGGAACTGGAGAACTTCCGGACGAAGCTCTTCGCCATGCTTCTTCTCGAACTCATCCCACTCAAGGTTTACATAATCATTTGCCAGATCCAGTGTATCCATAATATCGTTCTCGTTCGCACCTGCGAATACAGGAGTTGATACGTTGAATCCAAGTGCTTTTGCTGCAAGACTCAGATGAATCTCAAGCACCTGTCCGATGTTCATACGAGAAGGCACACCCAGTGGGTTCAGCACGATATCCAGAGGACGTCCATTCGGAAGGAATGGCATATCTTCTACTGGAAGTACACGGGAAACAACACCCTTGTTTCCATGTCGTCCGGCCATCTTATCACCAACGGAGATCTTTCTCTTCTGAGCGATGTAAATACGAACTGCCTGATTTACTCCAGGTGACAGCTCATCTCCGTTTTCTCTTGTAAACACTTTGGCATCTACTACGATACCATATTCTCCATGAGGTACTTTCAGAGATGTATCTCTTACCTCACGTGCTTTCTCACCGAAGATTGCACGAAGCAGTCTCTCTTCAGCAGTCAGCTCTGTCTCTCCCTTTGGAGTTACTTTTCCGACAAGGATATCTCCGGCACGAACCTCAGCACCGATACGGATGATTCCTCTCTCATCCAGATCTTTCAGTGCATCATCACCAACACCTGGGATGTCTCTTGTGATCTCTTCTGGTCCGAGCTTTGTATCTCTTGCTTCTGCTTCATATTCTTCAATATGAACAGATGTGTAGACATCATCCTGAACCAGTCTCTCACTTAAGAGAACAGCATCCTCGTAGTTGTAACCTTCCCATGTCATGAATCCGATCAGTGGGTTCTTACCAAGAGCCATCTCTCCACCGGATGTAGACGGTCCATCAGCGATAACCTGTCCTGCCTCAACGCGTTCACCTTTGTCAACAATTGGTCTCTGGTTGTAGCAGTTGCTCTGGTTACTTCTCTGGAATTTTGTCAGTTTATATGTTTTCTTTGTTCCGTCATCATGTCTGATCGTGATGCTTGTAGATGTAGAGCTTTCAACCACACCAGCTTGCTCTGCAACTTCAGCCACACCGGAGTCAACAGCTGTCTTAACTTCCATACCTGTTCCGACTACCGGAGCTTCTGTTGTAAGAAGCGGTACTGCCTGACGCTGCATGTTAGATCCCATCAGCGCACGGTTGGCATCATCGTTCTGAAGGAACGGAATCAACGCTGTAGCCACGGAGAACACCATCTTAGGTGATACGTCCATGTAATCGAATTTATTTCTTTCGTAGTCCTGTGTTTCCTCACGGTAACGACCGGATACGTTCTTATTAATGAAATGACCTTCTTCATCAAGAGGTGTATTCGCCTGTGCTACATGGTAATTATCCTCTTCATCAGCAGTCATATATACAACTTCATCTGTAACAACCGGGTTCATCGGATCTGTCTTGTCAACTTTACGGTATGGTGCTTCGATAAATCCATACTCGTTGATTCTCGCATAACATGCGAGGGAGTTGATCAGACCGATGTTAGGACCTTCAGGAGTCTCGATAGGACACATTCTTCCATAGTGAGAATAGTGAACGTCGCGGACCTCGAATCCTGCACGGTCTCTTGACAGACCTCCAGGACCAAGTGCGGAGAGACGTCTCTTATGTGTCAGCTCTCCAAGCGGGTTGTTCTGATCCATGAACTGTGACAGCTGGGAAGATCCGAAGAATTCCTTCACTGCTGCTGTTACAGGCTTAATGTTGATCAGGGACTGTGGTGAAATACCATCCTGATCCTGTGTTGTCATTCTCTCACGAACAACTCTTTCCAGTCTGGACAGACCGATTCTGTACTGATTCTGAAGAAGTTCTCCAACCGCACGGATACGTCTGTTACCCAGATGGTCGATATCATCATCATTTCCCATGCCATACTCAAGATGCATGTTGTAGTTGATAGATGCAAAAATATCTTCTTTTGTGATGTGCTTCGGAATCAGATCATGAAGATCTCTCTTAATCAGTCTCTTCATCTCATCTACATCACCTGCAGATTCTTCAATGATTCCTGCAAGAACCGGATAATATACCTGCTCTGTCACGCCAACCTCGGCCGGATCAATATCAACAACAGCCTGGAGGTCAACCATCATATTGGAAAGAACCTTGATATTTCTGGAAGTCTCTTCACCCTCTACCCAGATGTACGGTACTGCCGCATTCTGGATCATATCAGCGATCTCACGAGTAATCTTTGTTCCCTTTTCAGCAACAACTTCACCTGTGATCGCACTTACAGCATCCTCAGCGAGGATCTGTCCTGATACACGGTTCTTAAGAAGAAGCTTCTTATTAAACTTATAACGTCCAACTTTGGCAAGATCATAACGTCTTGGATCAAAGAACATGCTTGTAATCAGGCTTTCTGCACTGTCTACTGCCAGCGGCTCGCCCGGACGGATCTTCTTATAGAGCTCTAACAGACCTTCCTGGTAGTTCTCAGAAGTATCTTTTCCAAAACTTGCAAGAAGTTTTGGCTCTTCACCAAAGAGTTCAATGATCTCTGCATTTGTACCTACTCCAAGTGCACGGATCAGAACTGTGATCGGCACTTTTCTTGTACGGTCTACACGTACATAGAAAACGTCATTGGAATCAGTCTCATATTCCAGCCATGCTCCACGGTTCGGGATAACAGTTGCTGAATAAAGTTTCTTACCGAACTTATCATGTGAGATTCCATAATAGATACCCGGGGAACGCACAAGCTGGCTGACGATAACACGCTCAGCACCATTGATAACAAAAGTACCTGTCTTTGTCATCAGCGGAAGATCTCCCATAAAGATCTCATGCTCGTTAATCTCATCAGTCTCCTTATTATAAAGCCTTACTCTGACTTTCAGAGGTGCTGCATAAGTTGCATCACGTTCTTTACACTCATCAATCGTATATTTTGCATCTTCCTCGCAGAGTGTAAAATCCACAAATTCCAGACTCAGATGACCATTGTAATCTGCGATCGGGGAAATATCATCGAATACCTCTTTCAGTCCTTTGTCAAGAAACCACTGATAGGAATCTTTCTGAACTTCAATGAGGTTAGGCATCTCCAATACTTCTTGCTGCCTGGAATAGCTCATGCGGAAGCTTTTTCCGGTTTTGATGGGACGAATTCTGTTTTTCTCCATTGACGTTTCACTCCTCATTTATTGTTTTTGCAGGCAATAAACTGCCTTTTACGAGTTCCAGTTATATAAAAATGAAAAGAGCCTTGCGACAGTATTCTCTGTCACTATATGGCATACCTTTCCATAATAGCGCATTTTTTACTATATCACAAAGCTCTTTTTATTGTCAACATGATTCTTGTGTTTTTTATATTTTTCTTGACTTTTTTCTCAAGATATGTTATATCTTCCGCTATTCTAAGCTTTTTCCTTTTGAACAGTATCTTTTTTTCAGAAATAACTTCTATATCATATCTTCATAAAGACAGATCAGCTCACGATAAACCTGAACACACCGCTCAATATCCGCAATTTCAACATACTCATCCGGTTTATGAGCCTGTGCAAGATTTCCCGGCCCATAAGACATACAATTCGGATTTCCCAAAAGACCTGCCACAACTGCTGTGTCTGTATAACCCGTGAACGCTGACACAACCGGATCTTTTCCAGTAACTTTTTTCACTGATTCAGATAAAGCTTTCATAAGACCTGACTCCATGTGTGTCTCCACCGGTGGTCTGTCACCTGTAATCTTATAAGAACCCTTTACACCCGGAACTGCATTTTCCCCAATTTCAATTGCTTTTCGAACAATCTTTTCTGCCTCTTGTGTATTCATCGGCGGAACAAGACGCATATCTATCGTCACCATGCTGTGATCTGATACTACATATGGACTGTATCCTCCGGAAATCTGTCCAAATGTAACCGTAGACTTTCCAAGTTCTTCATGTGTCGGTACTTTTGCCATCGCTTTTCGAATCTCTGCGATCATAAATGCGATTCCGGCGATTGCATCTGCGCCCTTCTCCGGCATACTCGCATGTGCAGTAATACCTTCCACATTAAGTTCAAACCAGGTTCTCCCTTTGTGAGCCATCTGAATCATTCCGGAAGTCGGTTCCATATCAAGAACCCAGTCTTCCTTCTGAATCCATCCTTGTTGCACTGCTGCTTCTGACCCTTTCATATCTGCTTCCTCGTCTACAGTTCCGATAAAGACTAATGTTCCCGGAAGTTTTTCTATATCCTCAGCATTCTCTTTCTGTGATTTTGCCACCTCCGCAAATGCTGTCAACGCACTTGCAAGTCCTGACTTCATATCACAAGCTCCTCGTCCCCAGATTTTTCCATCTGAAACTTCTGCGCCGAATGCATTCTTTGTCCATCCTTCGCCCTTAACAACCGTATCCATGTGACAGATAAATACCAGTGCCGGATGCGCTTTCGCACCTTTCACAACACCTTTTACAATTTTTCTTCCCGGCTCTACTTCGCAAGTCTCTGTATCTGCCCCACTCTCTTTCAAATAGTCACAGATATATTCACCAATCTCGGTTTCCCAGCTTCCTGGATCCGTACTTTCTATCTTAATCAGCTCTCTCGTCAACTCAACTGCATCCATTTCTAACGCCTCTTTCGCAAAAAGACCGCAGAAGCATATCATCTTCTGCGGTCGGAATAAACTTATATTCAGGAAAATTATTTAAGAGTAACCTCTGCTCCCTGCTCTTCAAGTTTAGTTTTGATTTCCTCAGCCTCTGCTTTAGAAACTGCCTCTTTAACTACCTTCGGAGCTCCGTCTACAAGCTCTTTAGCTTCTTTAAGTCCAAGACCTGTGATCTCACGAACAGCCTTGATAACTTTTACTTTAGATGCTCCAGCGGATGTAAGCTCTACGTCGAACTCATCTTTCTCTGCTGCTCCTGCACCCTCAGCTGCTGCTGCAACTACAACGCCTGCTGCTGCAGATACGCCGAACTCTTCTTCACAAGCTTTAACAAGCTCGTTTAACTCTAATACTGATAACTCTTTGATCGCTTCGATCATTTCAGCTGTTGTCAATTTAGCCATTTTAAATATCCTCCATTTTTCTTTTCATTCTTAATTAATTAGATGAGCATCTGCTCATATATGCTGTCTGTATCCAGATCAGCTGACGCATATTACTCTGCGTCTGTTGCTGTCTCCTCTGCTGCTTCTGCTGGAGCCGCTTCTCCACCCTGCTCTGCGATCTGTTTGATAACACGAGCAAAGTTTGTGATAGGTGACTGTAAGCTTCCAAGCAACTTGGAAAGCAGTTCGTCTCTTGAAGGGATCTTAGCAAGTTCAGAAATACCTGCTACATCATATGCTGTTCCTTCAACTACACCACCCTTAAGTTCAAGTGCCGGAGCATCCTGTGCAAATTTGTAAAGGATTCTTGCCGGTGCTGTTGCGTCATCTTTAGAAATAGCAATAGCGCTTGGTCCTTCCAGGCAGTCATCAAGGGCTGCAAATTCAGTACCCTCGAAAGCTCTCTTCATCATTGTGTTCTTGTAAACTTTGTAGATCACACCAGCTTCTCTAAGCTGTTTACGAAGCTCTGTATCCTGAGCAACTGTAAGTCCACGGTAGTCAACGAGAACTACTGACTGAGCGTCTTTAATCTCTTCTGCAATCTTGTCAACGATTGGCTGTTTTACTTCAACCTTTGCCACTTTTCGGTACACCTCCTTATATTATTCGTGTACTGCCAAAGTTCCCAGCAGATCACTCTGCTGAAACTAAAAAAATCTCCATGTCCAAAGACGTGGAGGTTCTACAAATTCATACGCATGTAAAAATTCATTCTTCCTCGGTAGGCGTTCATAACTTACGCTTTTCAGCACCTACTGTCTTCGGCAGTTGCTAGGCTATAATACCATGTTATTTTCCATATGTCAAGCCTATTCTTCATCTTTTTCTTTTTTCTTTTTCAAAGAGGATCCGCCGAAAGCAGATCCTCCTCTATGACAGTCTCGCAACTGTCTCTTTTACATTTTATTATGCAAGCTTAACCGGGTTAACCTTTACGCCAGGTCCCATTGTAGATGTAAGAGTTACACTCTTCAGGTACTGACCTTTAACAGCGGCTGGTCTAACCTTGTTAATTGCATCGATAAGCGTCTGGAAGTTGTCCGCTAACTGCTCCTCTGTAAAGGATGCTTTTCCAACCGGAACATGGATAATGTTTGTCTTATCCAGTCTGTACTCAATCTTACCAGCTTTGATATCGTTGATAGCTTTTGTAACGTCCATTGTTACTGTACCAGCCTTCGGGTTTGGCATAAGTCCCTTAGGTCCGAGTACACGTCCAAGACGTCCAACAACACCCATCATGTCCGGTGTAGCAACTACAACGTCGAAGTCAAGCCATCCCTCGTTCTGAATCTTCGGGATCAGTTCGTCTCCTCCAACGAAGTCAGCACCTGCTGCTTTTGCTTCCTCAGCCTTAGCGTCCTTAGCGAACACAAGGATGCGAACCTTCTTACCTGTTCCGTGTGGAAGAACTACAGCACCACGGATCTGCTGATCAGCGTGACGTCCGTCACAACCTGTTCTGATATGAGCCTCGATTGTCTCGTCAAACTTTGCTGTTGCTGATTTCTTTACTAATGCTACTGCTTCTGCAGGATCATAGAGATTTCCTCTTTCGATCAGTTTTGCAGCTTCGATATATTTTTTTCCTCGTTTCATTTTACAATAACCTCCTTGTGGTATTGGCGGGAACTTGCCCCTCCCACTTTATGAATTTACTAAACAATTGAACTCTCAGCGCTCTCTCCCCCGAGGACACCGGAAAAGGTCGGCTGATTGTATCCTACAATATAATCGTTATAAAATCTGGATTAGTCTTCTACAACTACACCCATGGAACGGCATGTTCCAGCGATCATGCTCTCAGCAGCCTCTACTGTAGCTGCGTTCAGGTCTGGCATCTTCATTTCAGCGATCTCTCTAACCTGAGCTTTTGTGATTGTAGCAACTTTTGTCTTGTTCGGTACACCAGAACCGGACTGAATCTTACAAGCTTTCTTAATAAGAACTGCTGCCGGTGGTGTCTTTGTGATGAAGCTGAAGCTTCTGTCATTGTAAACAGTGATTACTACAGGGATGATAAGATCTCCCTGATCTGCTGTTCTAGCATTGAACTGTTTTGTAAATTCTACGATGTTTACACCGTGCTGTCCAAGTGCAGGACCAACCGGTGGTGCCGGAGTTGCCTTTCCAGCAGGAATCTGTAATTTGATATATCCTTCTACTTTTTTTGCCATTTCAATTACCTCCTTGTGGTATTGGCGGGATTCTCATCCCTCCCACGCAATTTTAATCCATTTTCTTCACTTCTGAAAAACCAAGTTCAACCGGAGTTTCTCGGCCAAACAGCTCAACATTGATTGTCAGACTCTTCTTCTGTTCGTTGATTGTCTGAACAGCTCCAACTGTTCCTTCCCATGCACCGCTAAGTACAGTTACAACATCACCGATCTCAAGATCAAGAATCACCTCATCCTGTTTGATTCCAAGGTTCTCCATCTCACTCTCATCAAGCGGTACCGGCTTGGATCCAGGTCCGACGAATCCTGTAACACCTCTTGTGTTTCTTACAACATACCAAGTGTCATCATTCATGATCATGTGGATCATAACATATCCAGGAAACATCTTTCTTTGTACGACCTTTTCCACTCCATTACGTATCTCAGGTACTTCCTCAAGTGGAACACGAACTTCCAAAATCTGGTCTTCCAGATGACGAGTCTCAATTGTCTTGTCAATGTTTGCTTTTACTTTGTTCTCATACCCTGAATAGGTATGAACGACGTACCATTTTGCCTCTGACATAAAATCACCTTTCTGCTGCGATCAACTATTTCACTAAAAAGTCAATTCCATATCTCAAAAGCGCATCAACTACTGAGATCAGCGCTCCAAGCACTACGGAGACAGCAACAACTGCCGTGGTCTGTTTAGCAAGTGTATTCTTGTCTGGCCAAACGATCTTATTGAACTCTGCCTTAAGTCCTTTGAACCAGCTCTTTTTCTGAGTTTTTGTATTCTCACCCATAATTCCACTTCCTTTCGACAACAATTATTTTGTCTCTTTGTGCAGTGTGTGTGATTTGCAGAATCTGCAGTACTTCTTGGTTTCCATGCGTTCCGGATGAGTCTTCTTATCCTTTGTCATGTTGTAGTTACGGTTCTTGCATTCCGTACATTCCAGAGTAATTCTTGTGCGCACAACTTCCACCTCGCTTTTAATATATTCACCTACGTGTTGCTGATGGTTGCGAGCCATCAATTTTTAGGCATAAAAAAAAAGCCTACTTCCATTCGCCCAAACATTGTATCATGGGGACAAACAGAAGTCAAGCCTCTTTCTTAATTTTTCAATTTAGCATTTTTATATCCACTGCTTCTTCATTTACATCCGCAGTTCCGTATCATTCACCTTGTTCTTCCGACTTCTCATCGTAAGTGTCAAGGAAATGATGCTTCTCACCTTTTGACTTATACGCAACTACAGTATCCAGATTTACATTTTCAACACTCTTGAAAATATTTCCCTCCACATATGGATTTACTTTTTTCAATGTAGCGATCAATTCTTTGATTTCTTTACGCTTAGAAAGATTCTCTTCATTCTCAGTTGTAGCGCACGCTTCTGTAAACTTACATGCACACTGAAGAAAATACAGATCATTATAATCTCTCCATGCTTTGATATCTTCTTCGCGAACCATATATAGCGGTCGGATCAGTTCCATTCCTTCAAAATTTGTACTATGCAGCTTCGGCATCATCGTCTGCACCTGCGCTGAATAGAGCATCCCCATGAGGATCGTCTCGATCACATCATCATAATGATGTCCTAATGCAATCTTATTGCATCCCATCTTCTGCGCATGACTATACAGATATCCGCGACGCATTCTTGCACAGAGATAACATGGTGACTTTTCTATATTAAAAACTGATTCGAAAATATCTGATTCAAAAACCTCTATCGGAATCTCCAGCCGCTTTGCATTCTCCTCTATCACCTGACGGTTAACCGGACTGTACCCCGGATCCATCACAAGAAACTTCACCTCAAAATCAAACTTATTATGACGCTTCAGTTCTTGAAAAAGCTTTGCCAGCAACATAGAATCTTTTCCTCCGGAAATGCAGACAGCAATTTTGTCTCCCGGTTTTACAAGTTCATATTCATTGATTGCCTTTGTAAATTTACACCAGATATTCTTCCTGAATTTCTTGCGCAGACTCTGCTCTACTTCCTCCGCAAAGCTTAATTCTTTCTTTGACTTACTCATCTCTCTTCCCCTGTCGTTCTATTCACATTTTGCCAAATCTTTAATCACTTCACCTGCAATGATCAACCCTGCCACTGATGGCACAAATGCCACACTGCCCGGAGTGGATCTGCGTTTTGCAGCCTTGTATTCCAGATTTTCCTGACAAGTTTCCTCCACATTGCAATTATCTGAAGTATCTTCCAATGGACGGATCGGCTCTTCTTCTGAATATACAACTTTCAGTTTCTTAACACCGCGTTTCTTTAATTCTCGTCGCATTACCTTCGCAAGTGGGCATACCTTAGTCTTATAAATATCCGTCACACGAAACGCACTTGCATCAAGCTTATTCCCCGCCCCCATGCTGCTGATGATCGGTATATCCAATTCTTTACACTTCATAACTAAAGCAATTTTAGCTGTCACTGTATCTACCGCATCCACAACATAGTCATATTCTTCAAAAGGAAATTCATCTGCATTATCCGGCAGAAAGAAACAATTGTGAATGTTCACTTTCGCCTCCGGATTAATATCGAGAATCCTGTCCTTCATCACTTCTGTTTTATATTGACCAACCGTCTTTCTCGTTGCAATAATCTGTCGGTTCAGATTACTCATACAGACTTTATCATTATCGATCAGATCCAGCTTTCCAACTCCGCTTCTTGCAAGAGCTTCACACACGTATCCACCGACACCACCAATACCGAACACTGCAACGCGGGCATCTTCCAGCCTGTTCATTGCTTCCTTACCTAAAAGCAGTTCTGTTCTCGAAAACTGTGTTAACATTCTCGGTTCTCCTCTTCTATTCCTCTTACATAAATGTTCCGCCACCCGGACCGCCTCCCAGGCACAGTCCGCCACTGTTACAGCAAATATTGCACATCAGATTGGCAATACATAGTTTCACACACCAGCTGCTATTATAGGTTCCCGGATATCCGTACATTGTCTGTCTTGTCTGATACCAGTTTCCGCCACCTTCCAGCTGTTGAAGTAACATCTGATACTGCATATTCTGTGGTTCCAGACGAACTGCTTCTCTCGCATGTTCCAATGCAGTCACGTTATTTCCTAATCCGGAATTCGCCGATGCGCTGTAGAAATACCATCTTGCACTATGCTGACTGATTCCGTCAAGTACGTTAAGAGCCTCTTTATAATGTCCGCTTCGTATGTAATTAGCTGCCGCATTCAGATGTGCATCTTCCTCACTCATCCCGGAAGTTCCACCCATACTTCCTGCTGAACCATATCCATAAGAACCAAAACCGCCGAATCCTCCAAACGGGTCGTAACCTCCATAACCTGAACCATCACTTGAACCATATCCGGAAGTATATCCTTTTTCGCGTTCATCCATAATTTGCTGATAAGCCTGCTGCACTTCCTTAAACTTCGCCTCAGCCTCATCTTTCTTCGGATTATTGATATTCGCATCCGGATGATATTGTCTGCTCAGCTTTCGATAAGCCCTCTTCACATCCTCATCCGTAGCATTTCTGTCTACACCTAATATACTGTATGGATCTGACATCCTTCCTATTTCCTCGTTCTTTCTCTTGCCTTTATTCTAACAAACAGTTACTGTTCACACGATGTGCGACCAGCAACACTTGAATATCATAACAGATTGCTCGTCTCCAGTAAACCTGTCAACTCTTCTTAATAAATGTTGTTCCACATTTCGGACAGCGAATCTCAATCTTTCCCTTTCCTTTCGGAATACGAATCTTCTGTTTGCACCCCGGACATTTATAAATATGATATGCCTTTCTTTGCGCCAGACTGTTCTTCTGCTGCTGAATATAAGTCCTAATCTTGTATGTCTTTGCAAGATACTTCTGATTTTCCGCATATCGTTTAGATACATTTTTGGAGAATATACGAAAATAACAATAAATGATCAATATCCATCCAAGTAAATAGAATAATGATCCTGCCCTTCCTCCTGCAAAAAATGAGGATAAGAGCACTACTATCAGTCCCCCAATAAGCAGAGCCTTAGAGAACTGATCCAATCCATACCTTCCCTGCATAAAACGTAAAAACTTTTCTTTCACACTAATCCTTCTTTCTTAAATTAATCCGCCTGCAATCTTCCATCACTCTTTACAGTAACAGTATCTTGTCATACATTTCTTGAGTTAAGTTTTTCACAAAAATAATATGTGCTATATTCTGCGCTGTTTTCACTCAAAAGTCAATTAAATAAATATAAAATGTGGTAACTGTCCAAAGGAAACGCACCGAATTTTCTTCGTTTTCTCCAAACAGTTACCAGTCTTTATTGATTCAATATATTATTACAGATTTCATCCGAGATCAGGTACACGATCTTGGAATCATTCATCATGACATATCTGTCTCCACTTCCATTTTCACCACCGATATAAAGTGTCATTGTCTGATCTTTAGCATCACTTGTATAAGTGACTTCTACCGTTATTCTGGAAGTATCATCCAGACCATACCCTGCAAGATCCACATCATCTACAGAATAGTCCGCCGCCTCTGACAGCTTCACAGCACCAAGTCCTCCGGCTACTGCTGCAACATCTTCTTCCTGATCTTCATTTTCGGAATCATAGGTGATTGTCTCACCGTTCTGTGTGATCACTTCTTTTTTCAGATTTCCACTTCCGATACTTGGATAAGTATCCAGCTGAGCAATCTGATCCAGTTCTGTCTGGATATCATCCAATGAAGTCGCCGGAATTGTATAAACCTTTTCCGTATCGTCCACTGTCGCATAGTAATCATTTCCGGTCGCATTCCCAACCTTGATTGTTGTCACAGTTCCATCTTCATCTGTCAGTGTAACTGTATAAGTCGGATGATCCAATCCATATTCTTCCAGCGCATCCGCATCCTCAAGTTCTCGATCCGCACTCAACTGTCCCATAGCATCAGCCACTGTCTTCGGATAACTCTGACGCAATGGGAAATCTTTATCTGCGGTATAGTACCAGGTATCTCCGTCTTTCTCAAAATTCATTTCACCCGTACCAAGATTATATTTCACCCCGGTAATCTCTGAGGTCTTCAGGTCTGTCACTTTCACCGTTTCTTCTTCCTTGGAATCCTGCTTCTTATTCCATGTACTTAAGGCAAAATAGAGGATAAGGAGCAACACCAGAACACTGATCAGAATCAATGGCCCTTTCTTTTTCTTCATTCTAATTTTCTTCCTCCTTAAGCTTTTCTTCTTCTGAACCATACGCTGAATCCGGCGATCAGAATCACTGCCGGGATTCCAAAGATTACAAGAAGGCTGAACAGACCGGCATGCTGTATCGTATTATACTCTGTTCCAAGACTCTTTGCCTCGATGGACAGATTCTGTACTCCGTCAAAGTTTGCACTTACTGCATTCATAAAGATCTGTGTATTCTCAAGCTGTGAAAATGCATCTGTAATATTCTGATCGATCAGACTTCCTGCGGAGATCACCGTCAGACGGGCTTCTGTTGTACTGCTTTCCTCAGAATCTTCCGTACTTTCACTATCATCAGTTGTTGTATCTGTTGCCTCGGCATCTGAACTATCCGAAGAAGAATCATCTCCCGAAGAAATTGTCTCTGTTGCGACAACTCCAAGTTCATACGTTCCCTGTTTCTGTTCGGACTCTGTTACTGCGTATCCATTTTCCGATGTCTCCATAAATGCACTTGTTGTTATCGTATCTCGTGTCGGATCTGTCAATGTCATTCCATGTGCATTCGTCAAAAGCACCATCTGAGAACTGATTCCGTTCGCAAGATCACCGGATACATTCAGCTGTGGGAAGATATAATATGGCTGGTTCTGATAACATCTTGTCGGATCCGCAATATAACCATCTACACCTTCAATTCCATACACCTTCAGCACACTTGCCAGATTTGGGAAATTCGTCAGAGAGGTATCCCCAAGCAGACACATCACTTTTCCACCTGCTGCCAGATAATTTGTCAGAAGTGTCACTTCATTTTCTGAAAGGTCATTCGTCGGTGCATTCATAAGCAGAAGATCACAATCATCCGGAATGGAATCTGCCATCAGAAGGTTCAGCTCTGTCAGCGTGTAATTATTTTTACTCATCAAATCTGTAACTGTAGATGACAGTTCCGCCTCTCCATGCCCGCTTACTTTATAGATTGTCTTCTGCACATCACTTGTCACATAATTCACCGCACTTGTCAACTGACCATCTCCGTCAAATTCTGAATAAGATGCATTTCCTGAATAATAGGAAGACATATCCATAACAAGAATCTTGTCAAAAGAAATAGTTGTTGTCTTTCCTGTTGCTTCACAAGATACAACGATTGTATTTTCGGATGCATTATACTCTGTCAATGCCGACGGATGCAGAACCGGATCGATCCACTCAACATTGATCTTATCTGAAAGTGCTGCATATTTACTGATAAATGTCTTAATCCTGTCATCCGTGTCTTTCTTTACCGCAAGAACTTTCATATCGACTTTATCATTCAATCCGCTCAGCAGATCCTTTGTTGTATCTGAAATTTCATAAATCTTTGTACTGCTCATATCCAGATTGCGATAAGCTTCCGGGATCTGTCCGATTACCAGATTGAACACAATAACAATCGCGATTACAAGTACTGTCAGCCCCACACTGTAAGATCCGTGCTTTGTACCGGAGGTGTGGAACATCCCTTTGATCTTTCCTGTTGTTTTCTTTCTTCTATCCACTTTCATGCCCTCCTAATTCCAACGTCTCTTCTGGATTGCCTGTACTGTCAGGAACACAAAGACTACGATCAGTGAAAGATACAGCGCGATTCCTGTTATATCTACAATACTGTTCGAAGTGATATCCGTAAATACATCTGCAAGTGCCAGTCTTCCAAGCATCTTTGTCAGCAGGTTTTCATAAAGACTTGATTTCACAAAGTACACGACCACGCCGGCGATTACACCAACTGCTTCGATCACACCGGCAATCACTATATTTCCTGTCATCTGATAAATATAAACAACAATCAGAGTCAGAATAATAAGCACACCGACCAATCCGCTGACTGCACTGCTTGGAAGCATGGAAAGAATTCCATTCCAAAGATACAAGATAAGCAGAATACCAAATGTACTGATAAATGCGATCATCTGACTTTCCGTCAGAGCAGACAGGAACATGCCGATTGCCGCATATACACACCCCAACAGGAAGAATACCCCGATGGATATGTAATCTACTTTCAGATATGCAGTTCCCTGTGCCTTAATGATTAATGGGAACGCACAGAAGATCACATTCGGGATTCCAATTACCGTTACCATTGCAAGATATTTTCCAAGCACAACCTTCCACAGACTGACCGGAGCTGTCAGAAGCAGCTGATCTGTCTTATTTTTACGCTCTTCTGAAAAACTGCGCATCGTGATCAGCGGAATCCCTACGATAAATACGATCAGTGTGCCTGAAAGCGTATAGGAAAAGTATGGATATCCGGCTGTCAGGTTATATGCCATAAAGTAGATTCCTGTAAATGCAATAAGAAATGCAACAAACACGCATCCCACCATAGACTGAAAATAGGAGCGTACTTCTCTTTTATAAATCGCCAGCATCTTTCATGTCCTCCGTTTCCTTCTTCTTCGCCTTTTCTGCATATTCTTCTGCTGCCCTGTCGCTCTGCGTCAGTTCCATAAAGACATCTTCAAGACTTACCTGCAGCGGATTCAGTTTCAGCAGTGGCTGATGATTCTGTGCAAATGCCTGAAATACTTTCTCACGTATATCTGTATTTTTCTTTTCCTGAACCTGAGCCCATGTGATTCCATTTTCCAGATGCTTTGTAGAAATGCTTCGAATTCCATCTACTGTCTCAAGAATTCTTCGAACTTCGTCCGGGCTTGCTTTCGTCTCGACCTCAATCAGATCAGAATCTCCCAGATTCCGTTCCAGGTTCTCCGGTGTGTCACTTGCGACCAGTTTTCCTTTGGAAATGATCAAAATATAATCGCAGACTTCACGGACTTCCGCCAAAATATGAGAACTCAGGATCACCGTATGTTTCTTCGCAAGCTGACGGATCAGTTCACGGATCTCTATGATCTGTTTTGGATCAAGTCCGACACTTGGTTCATCAAGAATAATGATCTCCGGAAATCCAAGCACTGCCTGTGCCAGTCCGACTCTCTGACGGTATCCTTTCGACAGATTCCTGATCAGACGGTTTTCCACCTCCCAGATCTTCACCATCTTCTCTACTTCATTGATAGACTCTTCTCTTTTATTCTTAGCGATTCCTTTCAACTCCGCTACAAATTCCAAATATTCACGAACTGTCATCTCCATATACAACGGTGGCAATTCTGGCAGATAACCAATCTGCTTTTTCGCCTCCTCAGGTTCTTTCAGAATATCATGTCCATTAATCAGTACTTCTCCTTCGGTAGCACCGAGGTATCCTGTCATAATATTCATCGTTGTTGATTTTCCCGCCCCATTCGGTCCAAGAAAGCCGTAGACATGCCCTTCCTCTATTGTGAAGTTTAAATGATCTACTGCTGTATGATTTCCATACTTCTTCACAAGATTCTTTACTTCTATCAAAGTCTTACCTCCCTATATTTCTTCCAGTCTATATCTATGCAGACAAACCGAGATTTTTGACCTTTCAAAAGTATCAGGATTCTGTGAATGTTTTGTGTTATAAATGTGACAGTTCTATTTCTTGCAAAAAGCATTCTCTGCATTGTTCCATATAAGAACCAACACAAAGAATGCTTCTTTTTTACTTTTCGTATTCCTTACAAACCAGATCTGCAATGATCTGCTGTCCCTGAGAATCCGGATGTACTCCGTCTTTCTGCAGATGAGATATCACAGATGACTGATACACATCCGCAACTTCATAATCGTATTTTCCCGCACGTTTTTCAATGATCGCGTTCATATTTTCAATAATGTCTTCTACAATTTTATTCAGCGTAGATGGAAGCTTCATATTTCCTGCCGGATTATAAATTGTAGTCACGATCACTTTTGCATCGTCCTTTTTCAATGAATTTACTGTCTTCATCATCTGGATCCATTCTTTTTCAAAGGAATTATAATCCCAGTTGTTCAACGCGTTGATCGCACTCAGCACAAGCAGCGGATTCTTCTTTACAGACTCTTTCAAAGATGCAAGTGCCTCATCCGCACTTTTAAATTTTGTATCTGTCTTCAGAATTTCCTGAACCACACGCTTACATTCGTTGAGCAGGTCATTCGAACCAATTGTTATAAAAATAACATCTGCTTTTGAAAGATTCGTCTGCACATCCTGCTTTGATAAATACTTTTCGTTCAATCCTGCTGTATCAAGACCTGTTCTTGCATAATTGTGATAAATATATCTGCACCCTTCGCTATATGCTATTTCCTTTGCTGCCAGACTTCCATAATTCTCCATCCAGGATTTATCGCAAGTGTAACCTTTCGCAATACTGTCTCCAAGTACTGTGCAATAAAGCTGATGTGGGCGTGCCGTTTCCTCCGTATTTTCTGTTCCGAATACCGGAAGAGTCTCTGTCAGCAGCATCCCTGCGCTGAGCAAAACTGCCAACATCCTTCTTCCGTATCTTGAAATCCTTCCTTTTCTTTCTCTCATTCCATTTTGTTTCATTTTCCGCACCTGCCTGTATTCTGTCTTTCTTCGTAGCTGTCCCTATTATTGCCTTATGCTTTTAGATTTCCCATTTTGCCTGACTTCCATGCTCCGTCTTTGTAATATTTAATTTCCAGTCAATCTGCTCTTTCAATTCATTTACATGGGAAATGATTCCAACCAGTCCTTTCTCTCCTGCAAGTTCTTTGAGAATCTGAATCGCACGGTCTCTTGATGCATCATCCAGAGATCCGAATCCTTCATCTACAAACATCGTCTCCAGACTTACAGCTCCCGCCGTATTCTGGATAATATCTGCAAGTCCCAATGCCATCGACAAAGCTGCCATGAAGGATTCTCCTCCTGAGAGAGACTTTACATCTCTGACAGAATCTGTCACCAGATCATAGACATCCAGATCAAGTCCGGCCTGTCCCTGACTGCTCAGATCCTGAATCTCCCTGCACTGTAAAATAAATTCATTTGATGTCATCCGCGCCAGCCTGCGGTTTGCCGCCTGAATGATCTGCCGGAAATAAGTCCGCTGTACATACGTCTCAAAATCAAGTTTCACACTGCCGCTCAAATTGCCATTTGCAGTCTTGCTCAGGTTGGAAAGTACCTCATATTCTTTTCGCAGAGCTTCCTGCGAAGAAAAATATTGTTTCAGATTTTTGTACGCATTCTGGTTACCTGTCCATCTGCTGTGAAGCTGCATCTGATGATCCTGTTTTTCTTTCAACAGATGTTCTACTTCATTTCGCTTTTCTATCTCCTGCTGCGGATCTTCCCGCTTTTCGCCTGCAGTCTGTTCCTTCAGCGTCTCGATCTTTGCCTTTTTCTCTAACAGCTGGCGGTCATGTTCTTTCACTTCTTTGTCTTTCTCCCGCCACCCTTCGATCCACTGTTTCGCCTCACGGAATTCTTCCTGTGAAGTAAATTCCTGTCGGCTGATCTCCTCTCGGAACTCTTCCTGCTCTTTTACAAAACGCTTCTCAAGTTCTGCCTTCTGGCCTCGAAGTCCCTCCAGTTTTCCTGCCTGACGTCTGCTTTCCTCCGTCATCTTACGGCACTGTTCCTGTGCCTGCTTTGTTTCATTCTTCTTCCGATCCAGTTCAACCTGCATCTTCTGAAGCTCTTCTTTTACCTGCTCTTCTTTCACAGGATTATCTCCGAGAATACGTTGTTCTGATTCAAGCTGTGCTTTACATATCTGAAACTTTTCCTGCTGCTGTATTCTTTTTTGTTCCAGCAGATCACGTCTTTGCTTCAGTTTCTCTACCGTCTCTTTATCCGGTGCTTCTCCGGAAATCTTTGCCGGATGCGGATGTTCTACTGATCCGCAGACCGGACACGGCGTGCCTTCCTGTAATTCCTTTGCCAGGATTCCCGCCTGCTCCTGAAAGAATTTCGCATATGCTTCCTCATACTGAGCTGATGCTTCCTGACAATTCTGTATACATCGCTGCATTGCCCCTGTCTGAGTTTCATATTCTTTCAAATACTTACGCACATTTGCGTAATGTGGAAGAAGATCCGATAACTGTGAAATTCTTTTCAGCATTTCCGGTTCTTCCTTTGCAAAAACTTCTTCCAATTCTTCCGCTTTTTCTTTAACCTCAGAAAGTTCCTTTTCCTGTTCCTTCTGCCATACAGTGATCTGCTCGATCTCGCCCCGTATCTGCCGCACGGATTTCGCTGTTCGAAGAGCCTGCACTTCCAGATGTCTCGCCTGCTCTGCCCGGTGTCCAAGCACTGCCTGAACCCGACAGGTTTCCATCTCTTCCTTTTTTGCATTCAGAATACTCAGCTGTTTCTCTTCCATTTCCAAACGATCAAATATCTTATTCTTCTCTTCTTTCTTCTGAATCAGCATTCGAAGTGTTTCTGACTGTTTCTTAAGTTCCTCTGATTCTTTCTTTAAGACTTTCCCACAACTTTCTTCATATTCGAGAAAGTTTTTCACAGCCTTCAGAACCTTTTCCCCTTCCGGCATGGATAACTCACAGAGTTCTTTCCACTGGTCTGCCAGATCCTGCTGATCTGTGTCCTCCGATTCCACACGCTCCATCTCACGCCGAATGTCTGATTCACTTTCCTTCAGCGCAATATACAGATCTTTTCCTTTTTCTTTCAGTGCTTCCTGAATCCGCCAGTAGATCTGTGTCTGGAAAATCTGTGAGAAGATCTTTTTACGTTCTTTCGATTCTGCATGAAGAAGCTTTAAGAAATCTCCCTGCGCGATCATGGCAATCTGCGTAAACTGTCCCGCATCAAGACCAATGATTTCCTGAATCTTCTGGTCTGTCTCTCGCTTCTTCCCCTGATATTCCCTTCCGTCCGGAAGAAGGAGACTCACCTTCGCTGTCTCTTTCACATACCGGAGGCTTCCATCTGCTTTTCTTCTCTTCCCTACCCGGAGATATTCCGGATTACGGCGCACGGTATATTCCTGTCCCCGATAAGAAAACACATATTCAACATAAGTGTCTGTGTCTTCTGATGCATACTGGCTGCGCATCATATTTCCATCTCTGCGTCCGCCACTCGTCCGGTCATACAGCGCATACATGATTGCATCAAAGATGGTTGTTTTTCCTGCACCCGTATCTCCAGTAATCAGAAATAATCCGCTGTGAATCTTTGTAAAATCTATCTCCTGGACGCCCGCATAAGATCCGAATGCGGACATCGTCAATCTCACCGGTCTCATACGTCTTCCTCTTTCATTTCACTTAGAATCTCTCTTAAGATCTTTTGTTCCTGCTCAGACATTTCCTGCCCCTGCATCTCTTTGTAGAAATCACAAAATGTTTCAAACGGAGTACCGATCCGTATCTGTTCTTCAGAAAATTCCAGCTTCTGTCTTGTTCTCTCATTATCCATCCGCACTTCTAGAATATGATGGAATTTTCTTTCCAGCTGTTCCTTTGGTTTGTACGGATCAACCTCATCTGTCAGCGTTACACTGACATAATCTTCACTCCCGGTTCCATCCTCCGCTTCAAGAATCTCTTCCAGAGTTCCCCTGAGTTTTCTCACATCATGAAGTGGATGCAGCGGCAGCTTCTGAATCTCCGGCTCGCTCCCTTTTTCTTTCAGTTCAACTACATGAAGTGTCTTCTTCTGGCTTGCCTCACTGACAGAATACTTCAGCAACGTTCCACAATAGCGAATCTTCTCCTGACCGACTCTCTGTGCTCCGTGTAAATGTCCGAGCGCTACATAATCAAACTCCTGTACTGCGGAAATATCTACATTATCAATGCCTCCGACAGATAATACTTCTGATTCACACGTTGTTGGAGTCTCCCCCTTCCCTGTATAAAACTGATGGGAAACCAGTACATTTCTTCTGGAAAAATCAATCTTCTCCCGTTCCAGAATTCCTTGTACAGCTGCCGTATAACTCTCCGGCGCCTCTCCGCCAAAGATCTTGCGCACATATCCCGGCTTTAAAAATGGAAGCAGCCAGAAATCCACTTTTCCAAATTCATCCGTCAAAGTAATCTTTTTCAGACAATCCTCTTCTTCCTCCGGAGCCTGACCCGCAATATAAATCTGATGGCTTCCAAGCAAACGACTGGCATAATCAAGCCGCTGTGCCGAATCATGATTTCCCGATATAATAAGAACCGGAATCACCGGTTCAATCTTAGCCAGAGCTGTCAAGAATTCATCAAACAAGCTGACTGCTTCTGCCGACGGCACGGATTTATCATAAATGTCTCCTGCGATAACAATTGCATCCGGATGTATGGACGCTGCATATGAAAGAACCTCCGCAAGGATATGTTCCTGATCCTCCCGGAGGTTATAGTGATGTAATTGCTTTCCTATATGCAGGTCTGATAAATGAAAAAATTTCATATCGTCACCTCATTACAGTAAATTTACTTCTTTCCCGGATTCTTCCAGATCCAGATTGCTGCTACAATACCAAGCATATACAGAATGTTCACAAGAACGACCGGATTATCCTTCAGTAAAGCGACAACTGATACAATTGCTGCAAGTATCGCCGCAAGCTGAAGCACCTTGAGAAGCTTCTCATTCCGGCTCTGTCTTGCTTTCTGTAAGCATTCCAGTCTGCGCTGTTCCAACGTCAGATATTCCAGCATATCTTCCGGCCGGATCTTAGAAAGAATCACTTCTTCTCTGGAAAACTTCTTCTCCCCACTGCGATGGAAAATACTCTTGATCTGATCGATCTTTTCCTTCCGGTTCTGCGGATCTTTAACCACCTGCTCGTACTCTTCCTCAGCTGCACGATCCTCCGCAGTCTCTTTGTAATAATCTTCCAGCTTCTGCGCCGGTTCTACCGGTGGCTGTACAGGATGTGTTGGTTCCGTATTCACCGGTGGTATCGCCTCTGTCTTCACTGGCGGAATCTCCTCCACACCCACCGGCTGCTCGACTACTCCTGATGTATTCACTTCATCTATCACTTTATTTTCTTCAGACACGCTAGTCCTCCTTTTTATCTTCTCTGCATCAATCCTGAAAATGATACCTGCTATTCGCATATCAACATGTAAATTATAGCAAATGCACGAAAAATATACAACCAACAGGAAATGGACCTGGTGTCGATTAATCACATTTTCATTACTACTGTTGCTCCTCCGCTCCCGGAAGTTTCACCATCTTCGGCGCATGCTTCAGCGCCGGAATGATCTTTGCGATCAAATCTGATGTACGAATCTTCAGACTGGATGTATTGATACACGGATGACAGCCAAAATACGGATCTTTCATTACATCCTCATCGATCAGAAGCTGTACTTTCCCCTCTGTATCATTCATAAGTCCCATAACGCTGACAGATCCCGGTGTAATGTCCAGATACTTCTCCATATACTCCGGCTTTGCAAAGGAAAGTCTGGCAGAACCTATCTGTGCCGACAGATTCTTTGTCTTGAATGGCTTGTCACCCGGCATCAGAAGCAGATAAAAGTCTGTTTCCTGTCGATTGCAAAGGAACAGGTTCTTGCAGATTGCAGTTCCATCTCCAAGTGTTCTATCGATCTCTTCACAAGCTTCCATTGTCATTGCCGCCTCGTGATCAACTCTTTGGTATTCCACGCCAAGCTTGTCGAGGAAATCATATACCCTGATTTCCTTTTCTAATCTTCCTTCTGTGTTTTCTGGTCTTCCATTCTCTAATTTCATATTATCAACTCCTATGTCATACTAACCTAAGTGCTCTATATCTGTCAAAACATGCAAATATTTCCGGTCTTCTCGGCACTGCCATACAGGATACACTGGATGTACTCTCGCATAATTCCGCCAGCGATTTATTCTGCATCACTTCTTCCAGCTCATCTACAATCTGAATCAGATTCTTCTTTCCGTCAATCAAATGTTTCTGTGCATATCGTATACAGTATCCAAGTGCTGTCACCTGTTCGCTATCCGCAATCTGCTCTAAGTATCTCAGATCGATCGTATCCCTGTTGATCATCACTGATTCTTTTCCCATCGTCTTCATCTTGATCCTGTCATTTCCGCGAAATGCTTTATCCGGTCGCGGCACTCTGTCATAAGTTGGTTTCTCTGCCGGCTGCTCCGGCACGCTGATCTGTGGGAAATTCTCTGCTTCTTTTTTCGCCAGTACCGTAATGTCTTTCGGAACATAACGATCCATCTGAATAATACTATCCGCAATATGGAAATAAGCTCCCGAACTTCCCGCAACGATCACTGTCGAGATCCCATAATTTTCATACAATTCCCTGATTCTTTCAATAAATGGTGTGATCGGTTCCATCTCTCTGTGGATCACGCGCTGCATCAGCTCATCACGGATCATAAAGTTCGTTGCACTCGTATCTTCATCAATCAGGAACAGAGATGTTCCCGCCTCAATTCCTTCGATCACATTTGCTGCCTGCGAGGTACTTCCACTTGCATCTTCTGTACAGAATGATGTCGTATCTTTTCCATTCGGAAGATCGTTGATGAACATGGAAATATCTGTCTTCTGGATACTTCTTCCATCCTCCGCACGCAATTTCACTGCTGTCGCATCTGTAATCACATACTCTCTTCCATCCCCTGCGATGTGATTGTACACTCCAAGTTCCAATGCTTTCAAAAGTGTTGATTTTCCGTGATAACCTCCGCCGACGATCAAGGTAATCCCCCTACGGATTCCCATACCGGTAATCTTTCCTTTATGCGGAAGTTCCAGTGTCACTTCCTGTTCCTTCGGAGACTGGAAGGCGATTCCGTCACGCATCGGCCGGGATGAGATTCCGGATTCCCTTGGCAGTACACTTCCGTTTGCCACGAAAGCACACAGACCACGTTTCGGAAGTTCTTTACGGATATACTCCTGATCTTCTGCCAGATCTACGATTCTTCTCAATCTCTTTGCATCCAGATTCTTGTAAAACAAGGATGCCTTTACACACTCCGGAACAAAATCAAATAAAATCTTCTCTAACTCTCTCGCATTGATTGTTCGTCCATTTGCCGGAAATCCGATTTCCATTCTAAGAAGGATATTTCCGTTCTCCGGCTGAATCTGACACGCTGTTCTCTCCAGAACTTCCTGTCCGCATCTGCTGACAGAGATCAGACCACTCTTACCTGAACCTTTTGCCTTGAATGCAAACCGTTCTGCCCTTCTTCCAAACTGGCGCAGCAATTCGTCCTGAAGTGCAATTCTCTGACATTTTCCACAATATAATTCCTGTGGGAATCCTGCTGTCTTCCCACTCACCAGTACACTTACCTTTGACGGTGACGCAAACGGATCTCCCTGTACGTGATCGATCGATAAAACATATCCCGGAAATCGGTACTGTCCTTTTGTATCTTTATAAGCCGGATATCCCCGGTGATCTATTCTTGATAATAAACTTCTAAGTTCTGCTTCTGACTGCATTTTTATTCCACTCTTTCTTTTTCTCATTCGTGCAGAATACGCTCAAGCTGCACGAACCACTTCTCATTATACAATAATTTTTGCTTTCTTGCATGAAATAGTCATGCAGCTTTCCCGATTTTCAGAGCAAAAAGAAGCCATTATCCAGACTCTTTATCCGAATAATGACTTCCAATCATTTACTTCAAATTACTTTTCTGTAATGCAATTTTATACCTCGAAGATCAGGTCTCCGTAAGATGGCATTGGCCAAGCTTCTTTATCCACGATCATCTCAAGTTTGTCAACCGGTGCACGGAGTGCATCCATAGCCGGAACAACCTCTGTATGATAGTATGTAGCCTGTACTTCGCCTTCTTCTTTTGCTGCTGCATCTGCTGTTGTTTTTACAAGGTTATCAAGTGCTGCCTTTGTCTCAGCCATCAGAGCACTTACTTCTTTCAGAGTCTCTGTCTGAACAGATGCGTCAACACCAGCTGCCTTTACAGCATTTACTGTATCTGCAAGTGTCTTTGTATACTTGATAAATGCCGGCAGGAACTGTTTGCTTGCCATATCGATCATAGTACGGGCTTCAATATTGATTGCCTTAGCATATGCCTCATACTGGATCTCTGCACGAGACTCAAGCTCTGCTTTTGTAAATACGCTGAATCTCTCAAACAATTCTACAGCCTTGTCTGTTGTGATCGCCGGAATTGCTTCAACCATAGACTTAATGTTCGGAAGTCCTCTTCTCTCAGCCTCTGCAACCCACTCGTCAGAGTATCCGTTTCCGTTGAAGATGATTCTCTGGTTCTCTGTCAAGTATTCTTTGATCAGATCATGTACTGCAAGATCAAAGTCATCTGTCTTCTCAAGAATATCACATGCATCTGCAAATGCTTCTGCAACGATTGTATTCAGTACGATATTCGGGTTTGCAATAGAATCTCTTGATCCAACCATACGGAACTCGAACTTATTTCCTGTAAATGCGAACGGTGATGTTCTGTTTCTGTCTGTTGCATCTTTGAACAGATCCGGAAGTGTGCTTACACCTGTCTCCAGCTTTCCGCCTTTCAGACTGTGTGTAGCTTCTCCTGTACTGATCAACTGCTCAACAACATCCTCAAGCTGTTCTCCAAGGAAGATAGAGATAATTGCCGGAGGTGCCTCGTTTGCTCCAAGTCTGTGGTCATTTCCCGGATCTGCTGCGGATTCTCTAAGCAGGTCTGCATGCTTGTTAACCGCTTTCAGGATGCAGGCAAGTACAAGAAGGAACTGTGTATTCTCGTGAGGTGTCTTACCTGGATCAAGAAGGTTGATTCCGTCATCTGTTGTAATGGACCAGTTGTCATGTTTACCGGATCCGTTAACTCCTGCGAACGGTTTCTCGTGAAGCAGGCATTTCAGTCCGTGCTGGCAGGCTACTCTCTTCAGTGTCTGCATTGTCAGCTGGTTCTGGTCTACCGCAATGTTCGCCTCTGTATAAATCGGAGCCAGTTCGTGCTGTGCCGGTGCAACCTCATTATGCTGTGTCTTAGCCGGAACACCAACTTTCCAAAGCTGGATATTTACATCTCTCATGAAGGATGCGATTCTCTGACGGATTGTTCCGAAGTAATGATCATCAAGCTCCTGTCCTTTCGGAGGCATTGCTCCAAAGAGTGTACGTCCTGTGTAGATCAGGTCTTTTCTTTCTTCAAACTTCTCTGCATCTACAAGGAAGTACTCCTGCTCTGCTCCAACAGATGGAGTAACTTTCTTAGATGTTGTATTTCCAAATAAACGAAGAAGTCTTAATGCTTCTTTGTTGATTGCTTCCATAGAACGAAGCAGTGGTGTCTTCTGATCCAGTGCCTCTCCTGTGTAGGAGCAGAATGCTGTCGGAATGCAAAGTGTAGCTCCGCCTGCGTCCTGTCTTACGAATGCTGGTGATGTACAATCCCATGCTGTATATCCCCTTGCCTCGAATGTTGCTCTCAGTCCTCCTGACGGGAATGAAGATGCATCCGGCTCACCCTTGATCAATTCCTTTCCTGAGAAAGTCATCAGAACCTTTCCGCTCGGAAGTGGAGCTGAGATAAAGGAATCATGCTTCTCTGCTGTAACTCCTGTAAGTGGCAGGAACCAGTGTGTATAGTGAGTCGCTCCTTTTTCAATCGCCCATTCTTTCATCTCGTGAGCAATAACATCTGCTGTCTCGAGATCCAGGTCTTTTCCTTCTTCAATTGTCTTTCTCAGATTCTTGTAAACTTTCTTTGGCAGACGCTCCTGCATAACTGTATCATTAAATACATTTTCTCCAAAGATGTCAGCTACATTGAATAATTCTGTGCTCATACCCTATACCTTCCTTTTCTCTTAATTCTTCGATTACCGTTCACTGCAATGAACAATATTCGATTACACTACGGGAACCCCCATAATAGATTACCTCTCAGGAAATCATCCGTCTGATCCAGTCAGATCAGATCTGATTTTATTCCATCCAATCTGATTCAATCATGCGGATCATTTCCCAAGCGATAAAAAAAGGGCACTCCAATTATAATTGGAACGCCCTTGTTCTGTCTACGTGAGTCAGTATACCTCAACTTGCTTTAAAACGCAAGTGCTTTTTTAAAAAAGTTCTTCTCAGGCTTTTCCGACAGATCCGAATAACTCCATCTTCTCTTTTACTGTTTCCATGATTGCGTCTGCACCTGGTTTGAGAAGTTTACGTGGGTCAAATCCTTTACCCTCAAGATCTTTTCCTGCTTCGATGTACTTACGTGTAGCATCTGCGAAAGAAAGCTGACACTCTGTATTAACGTTGATCTTAGCAACTCCAAGAGAGATTGCTTTCTTGATCATATCTTCCGGGATACCTGTACCACCGTGAAGTACGAGTGGCATTGCTCCTGTACGCTGCTGAATAGCATCCAGAGTCTCAAAGCTTAATCCTTCCCAGTTTGCTGGATATTTACCATGAATGTTACCGATACCTGCTGCCAGGAAATCGATTCCCAGATCAGCTACTCTCTTACACTCTTCCGGATCAGCGCACTCACCTCTTCCGATAACTCCATCTTCTTCTCCACCGATGGATCCAACTTCTGCTTCGATTGACATTCCGTGCTCGTGAGCAATCTTAACGAGTTCTTTTGTCTTCTCAACGTTCTCGTCGATCGGATAATGAGATCCGTCAAACATGATTGATGAGAATCCTGCTTCTACACATTTCAGGCATCCTTCGTAGCTGCCGTGGTCAAGATGAAGAGCAACCGGAACTGTGATTCCGAGTTCTTCCATCATTCCGTTTACCATACCTACAACAGTCTTATATCCTGTCATGTACTTTCCTGCACCCTCAGATACACCAAGAATAACTGGTGAGTTGAGTTCCTGTGCTGTTGTAAGAATAGCCTTTGTCCACTCAAGATTGTTGATGTTGAACTGTCCTACTGCGTAGTGGCCTGCTTTTGCTTTCTGAAGCATTTCTGTAGCTGATACTAACATATTTCTTTCCTCCAATTCTTAAAGATCCTGACACCCGTGAAAACCATCAGGAATTATTTATTTAGAATTCTTCTATATTATAGCGTATTAATTTATAAATGACAATCTTATGTTTTGCATAAAAAACAATCCACAGCGGTGAATCTTGTTAACATTTTCACAATGACTTTCCCTTTCTTCTGTGGATTGTTTTTATTTTTGTACAATATAACCAACGATTATTTATTACTCGCTAAAGATTAACAAGTCTCCATTTTGAATTATCAACAGTAAGCTGGTATCCACAGTAGGAACAACAACCATTTTTATCCGGCATGAAATTAGCACCGCAGCTTGGACATTCTTTTTCACTGAAAACAGCCTGACCCTTTGACTTCATTCGTCTTGGATGTCGCGCTCTGTATAATTTAAGTTCCATCTTTTTGTCCTTTTTTATAATCTTTTGATTATTTCGAAGAATGAGCTTATGGAGTATGGCCTGTATTGTGATCGTTGTCTGGGTTTCAGTATTATCTACAGCTTTCAGTTGTAATTTGTCCACACTGTAAAATAATAAATCAGATGTCAGTTCTGCATCATTAAGAGCTTCATTGAGATCTACAAGTAATACCTTTTCATCATAACGAACAATTTGTTCTTCTAATCCTTCTGTACTATTCTTGCTTCTTAGTAGCACTGCTCCGAGAATAACAGCTAATATAACTGTAAGTACAAAAGGAACTGCCAATATGATCTCAACGCTTTGGATAAATCGAAAACAAGGAACTGCCGGAAGAAAGAAAACCAGGAGTGTTGCTGCTACCATTTTATAGTTATAATCATTGGGATTTAAATCCTGATAGATCAGAAGCTCTTCTATCTGCCAGTCGAAGAAATCGCTTTTGATATATCCACCACAATAAGGACAATGAACTTCATTACTATTTAATGAAATCTCAGCGCCACAGCTTGGACACATGATTTTCTGATATTCAAAATAAAATTGTTGCTCTTCATTTCTGTTTTTGCTTTCAACTTCATCATGACGAATATGCCTGGATTGTCTAAGTAAGATTGCACCATGTGGGAAAAAGTCCTCGTACAGGATTTTTCCACTTTTTTTATTACGATATCGGTTTGATACGGTACCTTGCAGTATGGCCTCTCTCCATTCACGTCCGGCATCATTCCAATATTTGAAATCATGATTCTTTTTGTTTGCTTCTGGCAGTTTCGCGTAAGCTATACGAATTTCATGAGTTATGTCATTCGCCTGTAAAAGTTTCATCTCATGTTCGATTTTCTGGCGATATGACTGACCTATGTTCACCGAAGAATTTTGAATATTACCGTCTTCTAATGCAGATAATACTGTTTCAAAAGGGTTAAGTACCTTTTGAGAAATCTTCGTTGCTTTGAAAAAGATCGACTTTGATTTATTTAATTTTTTCTTGACGTAAAGAAACCACAGTTTTGGCTGCATCCATTCAACTTTCCAATCCAAAACATAGCAGGTGAGGGCTCCGGCCCACACACTTGCCCACAAAAATGCAAAAAATATTGAATCTCCCCAGGAAAACTTCATTTGATCACCTCGCATTCCTTTTTTCAAACAGATCCTTAATACACCAAAGACCAATGAATATGAAAAGTGCGCCCACAGGAATAAGTATGCAAGCAAAAAGGAATGTAAATGGATCACTGTCGCCTCTTAATTTGTAGTCACCCTGTGATGCAATTATGGTATTTCTAAATTCCTTTGTTTCGTTTGATTTATGACCCATATGCAATCCTCCCTTCAATTTTCCCCATTTTATCAACATTACTTTTTATTTATAATACTGGAAAAACAGCAAGATTACACTATCACTTGTGCTAGGAATATTTCTAATAAAATGATTGGCCATGATTTACTAAAAGATTTTCAAAACACAAAAAAAGCTCGTAAATACGAGCTTCTTTCAGTGACTCCGAGGGGAATCGAACCCCTGATTCCAGCGTGAGAGGCTAGCGTCTTGACCGCTTGACCACGGAGCCTTATTCATTTTCGTCTGTGTCTTTTTTGTTACCGCCACAAGACAATAGTTATTATATACCAGGCTTTCAGAAAATGCAACCCCTTTTTTTAATTTTTTTAAAAAAATTTTTATTTCTATTTCAAACTGCCGTTTTTTCTTGATTTTACGCGGTTTTCCGCGATTGTTCAATAAACCTAAAATTCAAAAAAGGGGTGATTTTCTAAAATATCACTGAAAATATTTCAGATTATGTGTTCAGACTTCATCTGCTTCCACTAACTGTTCACTCAGATCTTCTACGGCTTCTTCCTTAACCATGATCTGAAGTGCCTGATTCTTATTCTGAATCACAACTTCTTCATGAGTACCGCCGTACTCTCCATCCAGAGTCCATGGAATTGCCTCAACAGATTCAAAACGGACTTCACCACTCTTGAAGGAGTATATTCTGTCTGAATTAATCTGACGCATCACAACTGCCCCAATCAGTTCGTTCAACTCGACTGGATTCTTTGGTGTTTTAAAGAGTGTCACCTCAAAAACGCCATCATCAAAAATAACATTTTCTCCTGTGATTCTTTTGAATCCTCCTACAGAACGTGAATTTGTCACCATTCCAAAGATAAACTCATCTTCAATCGTCTCTCCGTCATGTGTGACTTTGATCTTATAAGACGGAATATTGAACAGTCTCTTGGTTCCTTCCAGAATATAAGCCATATGACCAAGAATATTCTTCATACTCTGCTTCGTCTCATATGACACATCTGTGAAAATACCAAAGGCTGCAATATATACGAAGTAGTCATCGTTAAACTGACCGATATCAAAGGAAAATGGTGTTCCTGTTACAATTGTATCTGCGGCCTCCAGCATATTCTTGGAAATATGCAGACTACTTGCAAAATCATTCGTTGTTCCGGCCGGAATATATCCGATTGGCGTCTTATTTTCTCGCATCATCATACCGGTCACGACTTCATCCAATGTACCATCTCCGCCACTACATGCCACGAGATCATATTCTTCTTTGTACTCACTGACTTTTCTTACAGCATCCTGACTTCTTTGTGTAGGATAAACCGTCACCTCATATCCGCCCTTCACAAATGTGTCGATCACATCTGAAAGTTTCGGCTTCAGAAGTCCCATTCCTGAATTCGGATTGTAAACAAATAGCATTCTTTTCATAAACAAATACCTCCTTATTCAAAAATCATTTGTGTTCACATCAGCTGCAAACTCTCCCCCATAGAAAAAGATGGCTGTACTCCTCTTCAAAGTACAGCCCCTCTATATTCATTTGTAATCACATGGTTATCTCTCTGTGACTTCAATTACCATCTTATTGTTATTATACATTAGCAAAGAATGTCTTAATGCCTTCAGCTGCTTTCTGCTCGTCCTCACCGTCTGTCACAACGGTAATCTCCTCGCCTCCGATCAGATTCAGACTCATCATACCCATAATACTCTTGGCATTGATGTTCTTCTCGGCTACCTGAATGTACACTTTGCTCGCATACTGGCTGGCTTCCTGTACGAGAAGGGCGATCGGCCGTCCATCAAACCCTGGGTCTGCTTTCACTACAACAGATGTCTTAATCATAATAATCCTCCTTGTTCTTGCCGAACTTTGTCTGCCATCTCACTCAGCTTACGCAGTCTGTGGTTGATACCCGATTTTCCAACCGGAGGATTCAGGGATTCTCCCAGTTCCTTCAATGTTGCTTCCGGATGCTCGAGGCGGGCAAGAGCGGCCTCGACTAATCCTTTCGGTATATTCTCAAATCCTATCTGATCTCTCAAATATGTAATATCTTCCAGCTGTTTCACTGCTGCTGATACTGTCTTATTAATATTGGCAGTTTCACAATTCACTTTTCTGTTCACAGAATTTCTCATCTCCTTGAGAATTCTTACATTCTCAAGTTCCATTAATGAGACATGTGCCTCCATGATATTCAGAATATCTACTATCTGTGCTCCTTCTTTCAGGTAAACAACATACGACTTTTTTCTGAGCACGATCTTTGCGTCCATAGAAAAACTGCAGATCAGATCACAGATCTGATGTGCCATTTCTTCTGTGGAACAGACAATCTCAAAATGATATGCCTTGTTCGGATCACTCATAGATCCGGACGCCTGAAACGTTCCGCGGAGAAATGCTCTTCGACAACAAACCTGTTGGACAATCATCGGATTCACGGCATGCAACTCTTCCGCATTCTCCTGCTGTTCCTCTATCATCTTCGTAGCCTGTAAGATACGTATCGCATCTTCATGCTTTTTTACGATAACAGAATAGGTCTCTGTCTGCTTCTTTATATTTCTCCGAACGGAAATATCACTCCTTATATTAAATGTTTTTTCTATTAATGTAAAGACCTTTCTTGCAACTAAAATGTTTTCTGTACGAATCTTGATACTGCACCGGTCAAAACTATTGATTACAACCGTCCCGCACATGCCAATAAAAGCCGTCAGTTCCGCAATCTGGCAATGTCTGGCTGAACTGATGTTCCTTGCAAGCTCTTCCTTCACTTTTCCAGAAAATGACATATTTTCCACCTTTTACTTTCTCTTTGTGATACTATCCTTCCCGATATCACGATGTTCAATACGGACGCCATAACTTTCCTCTGTCTCAAGCGTGTGATATAACGCATTCGCCAGCGTTACAGATCTATGCTTCCCACCGGTACATCCAATTGCGATCACAAGCTGGTTTTTTCCCTCCAAAATATAATTTGGAATCAGAAATTCAACCATGTCTTTTAATTTTTCAAGGAAAATCGGTCCCTTGTCATTCTGCATGACATAATCCTGGACTTCCGGATCATTTCCTGTTTTTTCTTTCAATGTATCAATATAGTACGGATTCGGAAGAAAACGCACATCGAATACAAGGTCTGCGTCCTGCGGAATTCCGTATTTAAAACCAAAGGACATTACTGTGATATAGAGGTTGCAAAAACTCTCACCTTTCACAAAAATCTTCTCAAGTTCAATCTTCAGTTCTCTTGTCAGCATCTTACTTGTATCAAGAATATACGTTGCCTTCATTTTCAAAAATGCGGTCTTCTCACGTTCTTTCGCAATACCGGTATCCACACGTCCCGACCCACTCAGAGGGTGCTGTCTTCTCGTTTCTTTGTATCGCTTTACAAGTACAGAATCCTTTGCGTCCAGAAACAGAATCTCATATTTGATTCCCTTTTCATCCATTTGCTCAAGGTCTTTCTCTAATCCAGAAATATCCTGTCCGCTTCGCACATCGACTCCCAATGCCACTTTCTTCATTGAAGTTTCTGAATTCTCAATCATCTGCACAAATCCAGGAAACATTGCGATCGGCAGATTGTCCACACAGAAATATCCCATATCCTCAAGCATCTTAAGTGCTGTTGATTTTCCCGCTCCTGACATCCCTGTTACGATAACAAAACGCATATCAAAACTCTCCTATTCTTCTTACTTCCGCTTCCAGACGGACTCCTGAATTTTCTTCTACTTTATCTTCTACCTGACGCATCAGTTCCATAACCTCTGCTGCGCTTGCATTCCCTCTGTTGATCACGAAACCGCAATGCTTTTCAGAGACCTGTGCATCTCCGACCCTGAATCCGCGAAGTCCTGCATCTTCAATCAGTTTTCCTGCGAAATATCCTTCCGGACGCTTAAATGTACTTCCTGCACTTGCATACTCTAATGGCTGCTTTGTCACTCTTTTTTCTTTCAGATCATCCATCACTTCTTTGATCTTCTCCGGATTTCCTTTTTCAAGAGAAATCACTGCTTCAAGAACAATATAATTCTTCTGTTCTACCACACTTGTCCGATAAGCAAACCCCATCTCTTCTACCGGGATCGTGAGAAATTCTCCATCTGCTGTCATCACTTCCACACTCTCAAGTACCTGCTTCATCTCTCCACCGTATGCACCTGCATTCATGCGAACGGCTCCGCCTAATGTTCCCGGAATTCCTGCTGCAAACTCAAAGCCTGTCAGAGATTCTGACAGTGCTGTTGCCGCAACCTTCGACAGAAGTGCGCCTGCTCCGGCATAAATCTTATTCTCTTCTACCCTGATCTGATTCATTTTCTTAAAAATCTGAAGGATTACGCCACGATATCCCTTATCTCCAACAAGAAGATTACTTCCGTTTCCGATCACGGAATATGGGATTTCCTCTTTTTTGCATAACTCAACGATTGCCTGGATCTCTTCCCTTGATTCAGGTGTCACGAAATAATCTGCCGGACCACCAATACGAAATGTTGTATGTTTCTTCATCGGCTCATCTTTCATTACATTTTCCTGTTTTGTAATAGTGCACAATCTATTGTACAATTCCATATCTATACTCCGTTTCTTCTATATAATAGTATTAAATATTCTTATCAGTCATCAACATCATACACCACCCACTTCATAAAGTAAAGTATATTGCCTTGCCAAACACTAATAAACCATGTATAATGAATGCGTATATCTAAAATTAACCAAGCCTCTTTGGAGGCACATTTTTTAATCAAAGGAGTGAATATTTAAAGTGGACGCAGGTGACACGTACCTATTAATTATACTGTTAATTTTACTATTGTTTTCATCATTTTTTTCATCAACCGAGACTGCGCTGATGTCAGTGAATAAAATTAAACTCCGCTCTCTCGCAGACGGTGGGAACAAGCGGGCAGCTTTGGCTCTTGATATCACAGAGAATCACACAGCGAAGATGCTCAGTGCGATCCTGATTGGTAATAACATTGTGAATGTTTCAGCATCTTCTCTTGCTACAACCCTTGCCTATTCATTTGGTGGATACATGGTCAGCATTGCTACACTGATTCTGACAGTGGCAATCCTTGTATTTGGAGAGATTACACCGAAGAATTATGCAACGATCAACGCTGAGAAGCTTACGCTTCGCTATATTCCGGTCATCAAGTTTTTCATGACGGTCATGACTCCTGTCATTTTCATCATTAACTTGTTTTCCCGCGGAATCATGCTGATCCTTCGCGTAGATCCGGATGCGGCGAATAAAGCTATGACAGAAGAAGAACTTCGTACCATTGTGGATGTCAGCCATGAAGATGGTGTAATCGAGTCTGATGAAAAAGAGATGATCTACAACGTATTCGATCTCGGCGATGCCAAGGCGAAAGACATTATGGTTCCTCGCGTACATGTTACATTTGCTGATGTCAATAGTACCTTCGATGAATTGATTGATATTTTCCGTGAAGACAAATTCACAAGACTTCCTGTTTACGAAGAGACACAGGATAATGTTGTCGGTATTATTAACATGAAGGATCTGCTTCTTTACGATCATGATACACCGTTCAATATCCGGGATTTCTTAAGAAAACCTCATTTCACTTATGAGTTCAAAGATATCTCTGAACTTCTTGTAGAGATGAGAGATTCTACTTTTAATATTGCAATTGTTCTGGATGAGTACGGTGAGATGGCAGGACTCATCACTTTGGAAGATATTCTGGAAGAGATTGTTGGTGAGATCCATGATGAATATGATGAGAATGAAGATGAACTGATCAAAGAGATTTCTGATCATGAATATATTATCGAAGGCTCCATGAGTCTTGATGATGTGAACGATCACTTACATACAGAACTTAACTCTGAAGATTATGATTCTCTCGGAGGACTGATCATCGAACATCTGGACCGTTTACCTCAGATGGGTGATGAAGTTGTCACTGAAGATGGAATTCGTCTGGTGGTCGAGAAGTTGGATAAGAACCGCGTAGAAACGGTACATGTTTATCTTCCTGAAAGAGCAGATACAGAGGAAGAAGCGGATGAAGAGAATTCAGATCCTTCTGAAACTGACAAACACTCACATGAATAGAACTTTTTGAAATGTCGGCTGCATTATCGCAGCCGGCATTTTTTGACGTTTCACAGGCAATGCGCGCTTTCATATAATATATAGAAGCACAAAATAATGAGGTGATTATATGTCTTATTCTATCATGCTTGATGCAGGTCATGGCGGTCGTGACCCCGGAGCTGTCTATAACGGCCGCCGGGAAAAGGATGACACCTTATCTTTAACGCTTGCCATTGGAGAACTGCTGCAGGAACGTGGAATCGATGTGCTCTATACACGTACAACAGACATTTATGAATCTCCCTATCAGAAGGCATTGGAAGCAAATGCAGCCGGTGCAGACTTCTTTCTGTCTATTCACCGTAATTCTTATCCAACAGATAATACCGTATCCGGCGTAGAATCTCTAGTTTACAACAAATCCGGTCTGAAGTACACAATGGCTCAAAATATTAATGAAGGCCTTGAAGCTCTCGGCTTCATCAATCTCGGCGTAAAAGAACGCCCCGGTCTGGTCGTTCTGCGCCGTACACAGATGCCGGCGGTTCTGGTAGAAGTCGGATTTATCAACTCTGACACTGATAACCGGCTCTTTGATAATAACTTTGATGATATTGCGCTTGCGATTGCTGAGGGAATCCTTGATACATTAGAAGAAAGCGGAGAAATCAGCAGTGATTCTTCTCTCCCTCACTATGCAGTGCAGACCGGGGCTTTCCGCAGTGAACGATATGCACGACGGCTCCTGAATGAATTAACCGAAATGAATTTTCCTGCTGTCTTGACAGAAGGGGATGGTTTATTCCGGGTAACGGTCGGAGAATATGATACGCTTGACGAAGCTGTAAAAATGGAACGCCGGTTGAAGCGTGCCGGATATCAGACAGTTATCGTAACTATTTAGTTGCAGGATTTAGATTCTGACTATTACATGTCCGTAAAAACATTTTCAAAAAACAGAGCGCACTCTTGATTTTTTCAATTGACGGTATTATAATAGCGTTAATTAGAAATCATACGGTCTTTCGCCGCATAAAGGAATGGAGGATTTACTACAATGGAGAAAAAAAACATTGACTGGGAAAATATCGGATTCGGATATATCCCTACAGATAAGCGTTTTGTAGCTAATTATAAAGATGGAGCATGGGATGAAGGTGGTCTCACAGAAGATCCTAACATCGTCATGAATGAATGTGCCGGAGTTCTTCAGTATGCACAGACAGTATTTGAAGGAATGAAGGCTTACACAACAGAGGATGGACACATTGTCACTTTCCGTCCGGACCTCAATGCGAAGCGAATGGTCGACTCAGCGAAACGTCTTGAGATGCCGCCTTTCCCGGAAGATAAATTTGTTGATGCTATTGTTCAGACAGTAAAGGCAAATGAAGCTTACGTTCCACCTTACGGAACAGGAGCAACACTTTATATCAGACCTTATATGTTCGGAATCAATCCTGTAATCGGTGTAAAACCAGCTACTGACTATCAGTTCCGTGTATTTGCCACTCCGGTTGGACCGTACTTCAAGGGCGGCGTGAAACCACTGACACTGTGCGTATCAGACTTTGACCGCGCCGCACCGCATGGAACAGGACACATCAAAGCCGGACTGAACTATGCAATGAGCCTTCACGCAATTGTTACAGCTCACGCAAATGGTTTTGATGAAAATATGTACCTTGACTCCGCTACAAGAACAAAAGTTGAGGAAACAGGTGGAGCAAACTTCCTGTTCGTAACAAAAGATAACACTGTAGTTACACCACACTCCACAACAATTCTTCCGTCTATCACAAGACGTTCTCTGATGTATGTTGCTGAACATTATCTCGGGCTGAAAGTAGAAGAAAGAGATGTTTACTTTGATGAAGTAAAAGACTTCGCTGAATGTGGTCTGTGCGGAACAGCCGCTGTTATCTCACCGGTTGGTAAGATTGTCAACCACGGAGAAGAAATCTGCTTCCCTAGTGGAATGGAACAGATGGGACCTACAATCGCAAAACTTCGCGATACACTGACAGGTATCCAGATGGGACGTATCGAAGCACCGGAAGGATGGCTGAAATATATCGATTAATTTTAAATCAAATAAATATTTTCTATTAGATGTTAAAAGAGGGGATTCATTTTAAAATGTTTCTCTTCTTTTTTTGAACAAAGAAGATGCCTCGCGAAAAACTATATTTCACAAGGCATCTTTTACTGTCTTACACGACAACTCTCTTCTTAATTATTTACTCGCAAAGACCTTCGCTTTCGATCACTTTCACTACGCTGTCTACATACTTCTCACAGATCTCGTCAGAAGCTGCTTCTACCATAACACGGATTACCGGCTCTGTTCCACTCTCGCGAACAAGGATACGTCCGTCTGTTCCGAGTTCTTCAGCTGTTTTCTCTACTGCCGCCTGAACTGCTGCGTTATCCAGTGCTGTCTTCTTATCCTTTACACGAACATTCTTCAGAAGCTGTGGGAAGATCTTCACTTCATCTGCAAGTGTTCCAAGTGTCTGCTTCTTCTCAATGATCGCTTCCATAACCATAAGAGATGTCAGGATACCGTCACCTGTACGTGCATGCTTGCTGAAGATAATGTGTCCGGACTGCTCTCCACCAAGAACATATCCATTCTTAAGCATGTTCTCATAAACGTACTTGTCACCAACTGCTGTCTGCTCATACTTCATACCAATCTTATCGCATGCTTTATAAAGTCCCAGGTTAGACATAATTGTTGTAACAACTGTATTGTCTTTCAGTTTTCCCTGCTCCATGAGATATTTACCACATACATACATAATGCGGTCTCCATCTACAACATTTCCATTCTCATCAACTGCGATACATCTGTCAGCATCTCCGTCATAAGCAAATCCGATATCCAGATGTTTCTCTTTTACATACTCCTGCAGAACTTCGATATGTGTAGAACCACAGTTTGTATTAATATTCACACCATTTGGCTCATTGTTGATTACATAAGTCTTTGCTCCAAGTGCATCGAATACACTCTTGGCAACGCTTGACGCACTACCATTCGCACAGTCAAGTCCAACTCTCATATCCTTGAAGGAACGTGTTGCAAGAGAAATCAGATGACCGATATAACGGTTTCTTCCTGCTGCATAGTCAACTGTGCGGCCAATGCTCTCTTTTGTTGCCAGCGGGATCTCATCAATCTCCCCATCGATATAAGCCTCGATCTTTGCCTCAACCTCAGCCTCCATCTTATGACCTTCGCTGTTGATTACCTTGATACCATTATCATAGTATGGATTGTGGCTCGCTGAAATCATAAGTCCACAGTCAAAATCTTCTGTTCTTACTACATATGAAACACTTGGTGTTGTTGTCACATGAAGAAGGTAAGCGTCAGCTCCTGATGCTGTCAATCCTGCTGCAAGTGCATACTCAAACATATAACTGCTTCTTCTTGTGTCTTTTCCGATTACGATTCTGGCCTTGTGGTCCTGTCCGAAATACCATCCAAGATAACGTCCTACTTTAAATGCATGCTCTACTGTAAGAACTACATTCGCCTCACCACGGAAACCATCTGTTCCAAAATATTTTCCCATAATAATCTTCCTTTTCTTTCTTGTGATACCCCTTTTGTTATCAGATCTATTCACAAATTTGCTACCGTAAAACATATTTTTATTATATAAGACATGCTTTACAAGTTATTCCTATTATATTACCTTTATAAATCAGATACAAGCTTTTTTCTCTTAACATTCCTCGTTATGTTACTGTTCACACGATGTGCGACCAGCAACGCATCTCGCCATTTTAAATCGCCTTTGGCGATGGGGCGAGATGCATTCAAACCAAAACATGCATCCTCCGTGTCAATCAGCAAAGTGATTAACACGGGAGTGAACAATAACCCCTTCATGTCTTTAAAAACATACACGGTTTCCTCTTCTCAGTGTCCCTTTTTCTATGCTATACTTGAAAGGTTATGTTTTATAGTTATCATAAAAGAAAGGATTGATCTATCAAATGAATTCATTGAAGCCGATGTTACTTACATCATTAAAGAGCTACAATCGTTCTCAGTTCATCAAAGACGTGACTGCCGGAATCATTGTAGCAATTATTGCATTGCCGCTGTCAATCGCACTGGCACTTGCATCCGGTGTAGGACCGGAAGCTGGTATCTTCACTGCGATCGTTGCCGGATTTGTCATCTCTGCACTTGGCGGAAGCAGTGTACAGATTGCCGGACCAACGGCTGCATTCGCAACAATCGTCGCCGGCATTGTTGCCAAAGACGGAATGGATGGACTTGTCATTGCAACAATCCTCGCCGGTATCTTTCTGGTTCTGATGGGACTGTGCCATTTCGGAAGTCTGATCAAATTCATCCCATTTACGATCACAACCGGATTCACTTCCGGAATTGCTGTTACAATTGTAATCGGACAGCTGAAAGATTTCTTCGGACTTACCTATCCGGATGGGGTAAAACCGATCGAGACAACAGAGAAATTCCGTGCTGTTGTTGAAAACTTCTCTACAATTAATATTGATGCACTGATTGTCGGTGCAGTAAGTCTTGCTGTTCTGATCATTGCTCCATACATCTTCAAAAGAATTCCTGGATCTTTGATCGCAGTTATCATTGGAATCCTGATGGTTCAGTTCCTGCCGTTAAAAGTTTCTACAATCGGAAATCTTTATACGATCAGCAACTCACTCCCCTCCTTCCATCTTCCGGCTGTATCATTTGAAGTTGTTCAAAATGCACTTCCGAACGCATTTACAATTGCTGTTCTCGCAGCGATTGAATCTCTGCTTTCCTGTGTTGTCGCAGACGGAATGATCAACGGTAAACACCGTTCCGACATGGAACTTGTAGCCCAGGGAGCCGGCAACATTGCTTCTGCCCTTTTCGGCGGAATCCCTGCGACAGGAGCTATTGCAAGAACTGCTGCAAATATTAAAAACGGCGGACGTACTCCGATTGCCGGAATCGTTCATTCCATTACACTGGTCATTGTACTTGTCGTACTGATGCCATATGCCGGAATGATTCCAATGCCAACAATCGCAGCAATCCTGTTTATCGTTGCATATAATATGTGCCAGTGGCGTACCTTTGTAAAACTGGTCAAGACTGCTCCAAAGAGTGATATCATTGTACTTTTTGCTTCCTTTATCCTGACAGTACTCTTCGACCTGGTCGTAGCAATCGAGATTGGCATGGTTCTTGCCTGCCTGCTCTTTATCAAGCGTATGAGCGAAGAAACACACGTCAACAGCTGGACTTATGTGGATGATGATACCCCGGATGTCGATGAACACCTTCAGAAACTTCCACTTCAGATCCGTGTCTACGAGATCTCAGGACCTCTGTTCTTCGGAGCAGCAAGTGCGATTGAACATATTGTCGTAAAAGATTTTACTACCTGCCTCGTTCTTCGTATGCGAAGCGTTCCTGCGCTGGACAGTACTGCTATGAATGCTTTGGTTGATCTGGTAGAAGTCTGTGAGTCAAAGGGAATTACGGTTGTCTTCTCCCACGTCAACGAACAGCCAATGAAAGTTATGGAGAAAGCCGGATTCACAGAACTGGTTGGAAAAGAGAACTTCCAGCCGAATATCAGTGCCGCACTGAAACGTGCTGAAGAAGTTATTGCAGAATAATCAGGAGGATTTTACATATGATCAAATTAATCGCAAGCGACCTTGATGGTACGCTTCTTCATAACGGAGCACAGAAACTGACTCCTCGTGCCATAGAGCTGATTCATGAACTGACACAGAAAGGGGTTCACTTTGTTGCTGCAAGCGGACGCCAGTATGATAATGAGCGTAGACTGTTTTCTGAGATTAAGGACGAGATTTCCTATATTGGAGAAAATGGTTCCATCTGTATTCATCAGGGAAAGGTAATCTCTCGCGGAATAATTGCAGATGACCTTGCCTGCCGCATTATAGATGAAGTGAAAAAATCACCGAATTTTGATCTTCTCATCTCCAGAGAAGATGCTTGTCTGATTGAAGATAATCATGAAGCTTTTGTAAATCATATTGTAAATGTCATGCAGAACACAACAAAAATTGTAGACGACCTAAGCAAAATCGAAGGTCCATTTCTCAAGATTGCAATCTGTAATATGATTGATGACACAAAAGTAATCATGCAATATTTAGAACACTTACAGGAAATGTTCGGTGCAGAGATTAAGGTTGTTACTTCCGGAAATATCTGGATTGACTTCATTGCTCCGGGAACAAATAAAGGTGCTGCTCTTTCTAACCTGATGAAATTATTCCATGTAAAGCCGGAAGAATGTATGGCATTCGGAGATCAGTATAATGATCTGGAAATGCTTGAACTGGTCGGTCACAGCTACGCAATGTCAAACAGTGCACCTGGTGTATCCTACTATGCGGATGAAGTAACTGATTCTGTTGAGGATGTTCTGGAAGATGTCCTGGCAAGTCTTGATAAGTAAATATCTCCTGCAAACGTTACTTGTTCGCAACAAAAAACTCCCGAATGTTCACAGAAATTTCTGTAGGAACATCCGGGAGTTTTTCTATTCTATCTCTTCTTTTATATTTCTTCTTTAAATTCCAGAACTGCATATGGTTTTGCCTGTTCGTCACAGAGTTCCACAACGATTCTGTCTGCTTCTTTACTCAGCTTCGGGTAGATCATATCCCCCAGTACAGCTGCCTTTTTATACTCTACACGCAACTGTGCAATCTGAAGATCATCCGGAAGAAATTCCAATGCCATCTGCACATACTGACAGTTGTTCACATGCTCATTTGTGTCAATATGATACTTTCTGACCGGAAATGCTTCCAGATCATCTGTCTCTTCCGGAAGTCGGATTTTTCTTCCCTCATATGGTATATCAAGTGGTTCTTCTACTCCATACAACTGAACATCCTTTGGCTGCGGCCTGGTTGGTCTTCCTGTCTCTGTATCAATAAATGCCCAGACTGAATTCGCACAGGCGAGATATTTTCCATCTGCATCTTTCATATAAAAGTTTCTGTTTCCAAACAATCCCTTGAATTCTGTTGCAAATGTTCCGATTGTGATCTTCTCACCAAGCTCCGGTTTCCGATTCAGGATCACCTGCCAGTAAGATAAAAGCCACGCTCTCTTCTCTTCCTTCAGAACCGTTGTACCAATTCCAAGATCCTCCGACTGGAAGGTACTGCAGTCCTGAAAATAATTGATCAACGCCGGAACTGTCATCGTACCGTGATGATCTACCTCGCTGTAACGTACTCTGCTATCAAATTCATACATTTTCTTAACCTCTTTTATTTCTTATTTCCAAAAATACCAGCCAATCTTAAACTTTGTATTCGCTGTCACTTTGGAATATTCTTCTTCCGTCAGTACCTGTTTTAATTGTTTCTTTCCTTTGTCAGGAACCACCGCATTCGTTGTATCCAGAAAGCAGAGATTCGGATAAAGCACGCACCACCAGTTATGTCCCTCTGCACTTCCCAGTTCTACCCGCAGTGCCTGATAATTTCCCGCAGGAAATGTCACATCACCGTAAGTCTTGTCAGGAAAGTAACAGGTTGTTACAGCCACATTCACGCTCTGATCTTCTCCTGCCGCCGCAACTGTCTTTTCTCCGATTGCACGGATCTCATCTGTATGTGTACGTGCCCACTGCACAGTCTGCTTAAGACACTGTTTCTCTTCCGGTTCTTCTGACAATTCTTCTTTCATATAATCCAATACTGCATCTCTTACCTGCAATTTCAGATTCTGGTCCTTTTCGCTGTCACTATTCGCTAACACATGGAAGCGAAACACTTCCTGCGCCAGATGCTTCTGCGTTTCTTCCTGTGCATATAATTCCTGTTTTGTATATATCATTCCTGTGAAGAAAGCAGCGATCAGAAGTCCCGCTGCCACTGAAAAAATCACTGCTCTTCCCGGCAGTTTTTCTTCTCGGACAGACTTCAGCTTTCTTCTGAGCAATGCAAACCGTTTCTTCATAATATCATCCTCCATCTATGATAAATCAATTCTGTTCATACATGGAGTCTTTCCACAAAAATGAATTCCATACATATAGAATAAAGAATGTGCCGAGGCACATTCTTTATTTTTTAAGCATTTTCTTCTTTCTCACGGATAGTGCCAACAACCGTTTCTGCCTGGTTCTTAATATGCTGGCTTGTAAACTTTGTAGCCAACTCTTTATCATGTCCGGCAATCGCATCAATAATTGTCTGATGCTCATTCAACAGCTGTGGGTAGCATTCTTTCTTCTTTAAATATTCAATTCTGTATCTGTACATCTGTTCGCGCAGATTATTCAGAAGCTGGATCAGTCTGCGGTTGTCTGTTGCAGCATAGATAATATCATGAAATGCAACGTCTGCCTGTGCGATCTGTGTAATATCATCACTGTTGAGAATAGACTCAAATGTCTCCGCTGCTGCACGAAGCTCACGCACTCCTTCTTCATCCATTCTGTCACACGCAAGCTGTACTGCAAGCTCTTCTAACGCACAGCGCACTTCCAGCACATCTCTTAGATTCTTCTCTGTGATCTCTGCAACTTCCGCACCTTTTCTCGGAATCATAAGTACAAGCCCTTCCAGTTCAAGCTTACGGATTGCTTCACGGATCGGGGTTCTGCTCACTCCAAGTTTGTTCGCCAGCTGAATCTCCATCAGACGCTCTCCCGGCTTCAATTCTCCGCGCAGGATCGCCTGTCTCAATGTATTAAATACCACATCTCTCAGAGGCAGATATTCATTCATTGTTACTTCAAAATCAGTTCCCATCTTTACTTCCTCCTAACGTTGTGTATATTCGTCACATATGCCTGTCTTGTCAGACCTTTGTCCCGAATCATCTTCTGTGCTTCTCTTGCTGATGCCCGGTTTTCAAACAGACCAAACACAGTCGGTCCACTTCCGCTCATCATTGCCCCGATTGCTCCGCAATCCTGCATCACCTGCTTGATATCCGCGATCACCGGATGCATCGGTATTGTCACATCCTCTAACACATTCCCCATAGAATCTGCGACCTTGTGAAGATCTCCCTTCCGAAGTCCTTCCAGGATCCCGTCAATATCCGGATGCTCGACAATCTCTTTGGAGTCCAGTGCTTCATACACCATCTTCGTCGAAACACTGATCGGAGGCTTGGCGATCAGTACCGTACATTTCGGCATTGCCGGAAGAACACTTAACTCTTCTCCGATTCCTTCTGCAAGAACGGTTCCTCTCATGATACAATAAGGAACATCTGCTCCAAGCTTCACGCCCCGATCCATCAACTCCTGCTGGGTCAGACGCAGTCCGAAGAGCCGGTTCATTCCAAACAGAACCGCTGCTGCATTCGAGCTTCCTCCTGCAAGACCGGCAGCTACCGGAATGTGCTTATTCAGCGTGATCTGAACCCCTTCTTTCAGATCAAATTCATCCATCAGAAGCTGCGCTGCTTTATAAGCGATATTGCCATCCCCGGTTGGAAGAAACTTCAGATTTGTTGTCAGTGTAATTCCAGGTTCTTTCTTCTTCGCAATCTTCACTTCATCATACAGATAAATAGACTGCATGACCATTCTGACATCATGGTATCCATTCTCGCGTCTTCCAAGCACATCCAGGCCTAAATTAATCTTGGCAAGTGCTTTTAATTCAATTTGATTCATCCTGTGTACCTCCATCGCTGTTTTCTAAAGAACCAGATGTGAAAATTTACACAAATGTATCTTGTATACATAGTACTTACAGTATACTCATATTTTCTTTAAAAATCAACAATTTATCCCCTATTTTCACATTTTCATTTTCCAATTCGTTTACCTTCATAATCCCCTCAACTGTAGTCATATACTGTTTCGCCAACTCCCAGAGATCTTCTTTCTCCTGCACAATATGACCAACGATTCCCGGCCTCTTATCCATCTGTTCAAGATCCAGCGGTTTCTCCATGACAGATACGATTGTCTGAAGTTCTATCTCCCGCCGTAAGAATGCATCAAATGCAAGAATTGCTCTCACTTCTACAGCCTCACTGCCTGCCATAGACACCTGGATCTGATCCACATGGTGACTCATCGTACACCGTACATTTTCCGGAAGATCGGAACATTCGATCAGATGTTGGAATGGTATCATCCCCTGCCAGCTTCCATATGGTCTTGCATCATCCCCTCGCAGGTAAAGAAAGTTAAGATGCAGGATTCCTTCTATTTGAATTCCTTCTTCTCTATACTCCGTATGCTCTATCTGGATTTCCCCTCTGCTGCAGAGTACTTGAAGTACATCATCTTTTAATTCTGGAAGTGAAAGCCGTTCCGTTAGTTTATATCTGGATTGGTTCTGCATTAAAAGCTCTTCAAAAACCGTCTCCTGTTTCTCCGGAATACACTGCTCTTGCAAAGAGTACATATCTTCTAACAACTCCATCTCCTGTTCTTCGTAAAAGTTCATCCGCAGCAGTAATGTCCCTTCAATCCCAAGGATCCGCATCTCACCGTCCTCATCCATACGGATATCAACCAGTGTATCCTCCAGCGTATGTTCCACAGAATAAAACATTCCTTCTGTCAGGCCATTGCAAAGAAGTTTTCCTTCATATGGAATCACCTGGCTGACCCAGTCTGCCTTCGATTCTTCTGACAAATAGAGACAGAACACCTGTAGTTCTCCTCTGACTGTCACCTCATCTGTCCCCGGACGCAGTTCTAACTTTCTGCCGCTCACTTCGGACAACAGAATCTGGCTGATACTCTCCTTCGTTCCCGGTAATGTAATCTCTTCTTTTATTCTATAAGTGTCTTTTTTTGTGTCTGACAATCCAAGCAGACGAAACTTTTTCATTTTTTTATAAACAGCATGTTCACTTTCCACATCTTCCGTGACTTCTTCACTTATCATCTGAGTTCTTCCAATTTCAAGTTCTGTCAGCAGATGCAGGCTCAGCTTTCTGGAATGCACCATTGATACACTGAACTCTGTTCTGAGATTTTTCAGGAAATATTCTTCCTCTCCCGGTTGTTCTACATATACCATTTCTTCAAATGGAAGCTTTCCTTCTAAAACTGCCGGTTGCGGATCCAGAGAAGCTGTCATGTACAAAATCTTAAATAGAGCTTTTCCACTGATTTTCAGATAATTCTCTACAAGCTTCATATCTTCCGTCTTCACACAGACTGTCCCTTCAATTACATTTCCCACATCCTCCTTCACATCCGGAACGTTATAGTCTTCGTCCAGCTGAAACTGATCGTAAATACATTTTCCCTCATGCATCAGGCGTATCGCTCTCTTCACAATTTCCATCCTGCTCCTCCTCAATCAAACATAACCTCTTTTTCTGTTTCACTGATTTCCACGACTATGTATGGAAATGTCGTGATTTCTTTCGTCTCTTCACCAGTTGCCGGTCCCATCAGACTTGTATTTAAACAAACTGCATGCTCCGTTTCATAAAGTTTCTTCACCTCAATAGTATATCCTGTTGTCGGACATGCACCGTATCCTTCTGCAAGATACGTCTTTCCCTGATCCGAATAAACAAAATGAAATGCTTTCTTTTTTAACTGACCGAGCACTTCTGTCATTTCCTCCGGAAGATGCTCCTGGTCGATCAGAATATATTCCAGATCTTTTTGTTTTTGCTCTTTCTCAATCCTGGTAATACATCCGCTTATAAAAAAACAGACACACAGTAGAAACACAGCTAAAATGCCCTTTTGTTTTTTATTTTTCATTACAATATTCCAGATACTGTAAACAGTAACGCCATCCGGTTTTTTTATTTCCCTTCAATCTATGCATCAGTTGTATTTTTTATGCTGCTACGGTATAATAAAGCTACATGCGCCAGTAGTTATTTTATATTATGGCGACTCTATTATTCTTAAGATAAAGAAAGGATATTATATGTTTCGATTTATTTTTATTGCAATTTTTCTAATTCTTTACCTGATTCTTTCTATTCCTGTTTTCTTTGTGGAATGGCTGATCGGTAAATTCAACCCACATGCGCGTGACATCAGTTCTCTGCGTATTGTCCAGTGGGGATTTAAAGTGATTTTGAAAATGACCGGTGTGAAAGTTACTGTGATCGGTGAGGAGAATGTACCGGATGAACCTGTTCTCTTTATCGGAAACCACCGCAGCTTCTTTGACATTCTGCTCACTTACAGCAGATGCAGGAATCTTACAGGTTATGTGGCAAAGAAAGAGATGGAAAAGATTCCGCTTCTTTCTACCTGGATGCGTTTTGTCCATTGTCTTTTCCTTGATCGTGAGAATCCGAAGGAAGGTTTAAAGACAATCCTGCAGGCAATCGATTATGTAAAGAACGGTATCTCTATCTGTATCTTCCCTGAAGGTACACGAAATAAAGGTGAAGAATTAAGTCTTCTTCCTTTCAAAGAAGGTGCTTTCAAGATTGCCACAAAGACCGGCTGTCCAATCGTACCGATTTCTATGAATAATACTGCTGAAATTTTCGAAAATCATTTTCCAAAGATCAAGAAAACACATGTTGTTCTCGAATACGGTACTCCGATCTATCCAAATGAACTGGATAAGGATGTCAAAAAACATATCGGAAGTTATGTAGAGAATATTGTTAATGAGACAATTCATAAGAATGCGGAATTGCTTAAGAACTAAATTTGCATTTTTGCAATTTATCTCATTGAAAATCCCTTATTATTTGCAAAAACGCAACCAATCTTTTTCATAAATGAACGATGTCACAATCTATTTCCCGTGCTACAATAAAGTCACTTAAGAGAGCCTGGTAAATATCTGGATGATTGGAAAGAAGGTGATGACCATGGTTGAAAACAAGAACGGAACTACGGTATCTCCTGGTGAACGCATCCAGCAGTTATGCGATACATATCAGCTGACCCGCAAGGAGCTTGCGCTGCATCTTGGCGTTGCTCCTTCACAGATCAGCCGGATTTTAAATGGCGACACCAAATCAATCAACAGTGATCTTTTAATAAAATTAGCACGGGAATTCCATGTATCCACTGATTATATTCTTGGACTTCATAAAGAATCTCAAGACACCGGATATCTGCCTATGCTGCTTATGAGCACTGCTTTCCGGCCGGGAGAGTGTCTGAATTTTATCCAAAACCTGAAAAATCAGGACATGCAGAAAATGGCCTACTGCGAGTACTATTATTTCACTGGCGAACATGACAAAGCCGTTGATCTTGCAGAATTATATTTGAGTCATCCTGATCCCATGCTCCGGCTTTCTGCCTGCCTGATCTATACGTTTGCCAATCTTTCTCTCAATAGAATCAACTCTGCAACCGGAGGGTTAAAAAGTCTGAAAGAGAACTTAGATCAGATTCTGAAAAAGAAAGATAATCGGAAGACTACCGCATTCGCAATTTTTACAACCGTTGCCGCACAAACGCTCCTTCATCTTCCAGTCGGAGATGTTCCTCCTCTGTCAGACTATCTTTCTGAACTGCCTGTTGGAATGAGATTGTGGGGAGGTTATATCCTGGCTCATAATTCCTATCTTTCCCAGGAATATGAAAAGTCACTTGGGATTGTCCATGCCTGTCTGATGTTAAGCACAGATGTCTATCCGATTGCTATGATCTACCTGAATCTTATGGGCGCAATGGATGCGATGAATCTGAGGAAACAGGAGCTTGCCAGACAACATTTTATGAACGCCTGGACTCTCGCCCGTCCTGACGGATTGATTGAGGGAATCGGCGAACATCACGGTCTGCTGCAAGGATTGATTGAAACCTGTCTGAAAACAGATTATCCCGATGACTATAAACGTATCATAAACATCACCTATCAGTTCAGTTATGGTTGGAGAAGAATCCATAATCCGGCAACACAGGACGATGTTGCCGACAATCTGACAACCACTGAATTTTCAATTGCAATGCTTGCTAACAGAGGCTGGACAAACAATGAGATTGCTGATTATATGCATATGAATGTACGGACAGTAAAACAGCACATGACCAGCATTTTTAACAGATTAGGGATTGAAACCCGTGGGCAATTAAAATCTTATATGCTGAAATAAGCACACCCTGGGTACACATCATGAAAGGGGGAACCTCTATGAAAAAATATGTAACACGAATCCTTCTTGTTCTTCTTGTATTTCTTCTGCTTTGTATCGGAATCTTTACAGGAATTTATTTCACACGTTTTCGCACAATGTCTTCCATTCAAAAGATAAGTTCTTATGACGATGGCTATAACCTGTATCGAATGGATGTGAAATATGATTATAACTTAGATGATGTAATCAACTACGGCATCACAGATGATCAGAGTATGATCGATGCAATTCTGAAGGAAGCACTCCCTCTTCTTCCAGTCAAGATCAAAGCCCCGAAATTTGGCTGTACTGCATTTACAATGACTGATACAGACGGTGATATTCATATGGGTCGTAATTACGATTTTAAAAAAGATACTTCCGCAATGCTCGTGTACTGTACACCGAAAAATGGATATAAATCTGTTGCATTCGCAGCACTTGATAATGTATCTGCCAACATTCCTGATGAGAATGTAAAGAAAAAACTTGCTTCATTAACTTCTCCATTCATCTGTCTCGACGGTATGAATGAAAAAGGTGTTTCTATTGCAGTACTGACGCTGGACAGTGACCCTGTTCATCAGGATACAGGAAAACCTACGATTTCCACTACTCTTGCAATTCGTCTTGTACTTGACCGCGCTGCTTCAACAGAAGAGGCCGTTACCTTACTAAAGAGTTACGATATGTTTGCATCCTCCGGCAGAGATTATCATTTCTATATCACAGATGCCAACGGAGATGGACGCGTCATTGAGTATGACTGCAACAGTAATACCCGCGAACTTGTAGATACAAAATCTGAAGCAATTACCAACTTTTTCATTCTATATAAAGACAAGGTTGCCCCAAACCAGAGAAATGGGATTTACGGACATGGAAGAGAACGTTACGATGCGGTTCTTAACGTTTTTGAAACAGAAAAAGAACACACAAACACAACTTCCTGGAATGCATTGAAAGCTGCCTCTCAGGATCCAAATCCAGTCGAAATAACCAGTAATACACAGTGGTCCATCAATTATAACAATACTGATCTGACTGCTGAGGTTGTCCTTCGGCGAAACTGGGATGATGTTGTAACATACGACCTGAATACAAATACGTTAGATGTTCAGGATGAATAAACAGATAAATTTTCTGGAAAATCGTTACAATCAAGTTGCTTAATCTAGATTTTTACACGAAAAAGGGAATGGACTGAAAACTTCAACCCATTCCCTTTTTCTGTTCATTTCAAGAGATCTGATTAAAAATTTATTTCTGATAAAGACCTTCTACTCTGGATATACAAGATGACGGTCATTCACCAATGCATCTTTGTATTTCTTAATATAATACTTCGCCATATCAAGGTTCTGTTCCTGATAGTTACCACACTGCTCCGGTGCAGCCCCCGGAATCTCTCCTTCAAATCCGATAATGAAATCACACATCTCAAGAACCAGATCAAGAACATCCTCTGAATCCAGATTACCGAACATTACAAGATAACATCCTGTTCTGCAGCCCATTGGTCCAAAGTAGATCACGTCATCCTTCTTCTCACTATTACGAAGATAAGTTGCTGCCAGATGCTCAATCGTATGAAGTGCCGGAGTATCCACAACCGGCTCTCTGTTCGGTGCTGTGATTCTCAGATCAAATGTTGTTGTGACACAATCTCCTTTTGCGTCTCTTCTTGAGACATACAATCCCGGCATCAGATCCAGGTGGTTGATTGTAAAGCTTGCAATTCTATCCATGGTAAATTCTCCTTTTTCAACTTTTCATTTTTAACCAGTATAACACAGATTAACAGTGACAACTAGCTTAAACGAGCGACAGCTCATCAATCTTGCGGAGTTCCTCTTCTGTAAATTCTGTATTCTGTATTGCTTTGATATTATCCAATACCTGTTCCGGTTTTGATGCGCCTACAAGAACGCTTGTTACAATGCCATCCTTCAAAATCCAACTCAATGCCATCTCTGCCAATGTCTGACCTCTTCCGGCTGCCAGTCCGTTCAGTTCTCTGATTTTCACAAGTTTTTCTTCTGTCAGAGCAGATTTCTTCAGGAAACGTCCATCGGTCATAATTCTGCTGTCTTCCGGGATTCCTTTCAGATAACGGTCGGTAAGAAGTCCCTGCGCCAGCGGACTGAATGCAATAATTCCCTTCTCCAGCTTCTTCGCGGTGTCTTTCAATCCATTTTTCTCAATTGTTCTGTCAAAGATAGAATATCTGTTCTGATTGATCACAAATGGGCACTTCAAATCTCTTAAGATTGCTTCTGCCTTTTCCAATGTTGGACCATCATAATTTGAAAGTCCCACATAAAGTGCTTTTCCTGACTGCACTGCACTTGCAAGTGCTCCCATCGTCTCTTCCAACGGAGTCTCCGGATCCATCCGGTGATGGTAGAAAATGTCCACATAATCCAGCCCCATACGCTTCAGGCTCTGATCCAGACTGGAAAGAAGATATTTTCTGCTTCCCCAGTTTCCATAAGGGCCTTCCCACATATCAAAACCGGCCTTTGTGCTGATCAGAAGCTCATCTCTGTACACGCCAAGTTCTTCTTTCAGAATCTTACCAAAATTCTTCTCCGCACTTCCATAAGCAGGTCCGTAATTATTTGCCAGATCAAAGTGTACGATTCCATTATCAAACGCTGTGAAAAGGATTTCCTTCATATTCTCATAAACACCGGTATCTCCAAAGTTGTGCCACAATCCAAGTGAAATTGCCGGGAGTTTTAATCCGCTCTTTCCACAACGTACATAAGCCATTTTCTCATATCTGTCATTTGCTGCCTGATACATGTTCTCTTCCTCTCTTTCGTAACGTAAAACAGGTGATAGAATAGTTCTGTGTCTATTCTACCACCTGTTTTTTATATTTAAAATCTCTTTTTTATATTATTCTCGTATAATCCAGGAAGAAGCACACACAACATACCTTTTCTGTTCCCTGGTTCCGGTACACATGTGGCTGGTCTGTCTCAAATTTATAAATCTGCCCCTCGCAGATTTTCTGCACATGGTCATGGCATTCTACAGTCAAAATCCCCTCTGTTACTGTAAGATATTCTCTTGTTTTCTCTCCATGACTTCCACTGAGATAGCATCCTCCCGGTTCAATATCAATCCGATATACTTCCACAGACTGGGAATCCTGATAAGGGAAACATGTCCAGACCTTGTACTGTCCTTCCAGTTCTTTGGTCGGCACAGTTTCTTCCGGTGTCACCAGACTATAATCCATTCTCGGAGGATCGATCAAGCGTTGAAATTCGATTCTCAGTCCGCTTGTGATCTTTCCTAGTACACCAAGGGACGGATTCGCCGTCCCTCTTTCTATCTGTGCCAGCATACTTTTACTGACTCCTGTCTGCTCTGAGACCTGATCCAGGCTCATTCCCTTCGCCTTGCGGATCTCCTTTAAATTTTCTGATACATTATATGATAAATAATCCATCTACATCATCCTTACAACGCTTTTCTGTACAACATTTCAATGTCACACTGTCTGGAAGACCTCGGATTCACTGCAATGTTTCCACTCTTCATGGCATCCACTGCCATTGCTTCAATCTTGTTCTCAATCTCTTCTGCACTCACCGGGCCTGTCTTGCTGGCATTATTAATTGCTTCCGTCAGATTTGCCGGAATTCCAATCTCCCCACATAATTCACGAATCGCATCCACCAGCATCATTGGTTCAAACTCTTCTGCGTAAGCCGGAACCGGACTGATATCATTATAGATTGTCAGATATCTTCCATGATCCGCCAGTGCATTATACTCTGCAATCACCGGAAGCAATACTGCATTTGCCACTCCATGCGGCACATCAAAGAATGCACTGACCGGATGGCTCATTGCATGTACATTTCCAAGTCTTGCAAAGGAAAAGGCAATTCCTGCGAAAAGTGAACCGACAAGCATTGACTCTGCTGCTTCAATATCTCCACGATTTGCAACAAAACGACGGATATTTTTACCGATCAGACTCATGGCTTTCTCTGCCATCGCATCCGAAAACGGTGATGCCGCAGTAGAAATATATGCTTCTTCCGCATGGATAAATGCATCTATTCCACATGCTGCTGCAACGCTTGCCGGAGCTGTTGTCAAAAGTTCTGCATCCAGGATTGCATATGCCGGAAGAATTTCATAACTGAATACCGTCAATTTATAGTCTCTGCTGTGATCTGTAATAACTGAAAATGCGGTCACCTCAGAACCTGTTCCTGCTGTTGTTGGTATCGCGATCAATGGAATGATCGGTCCCGGAACTTTTTGGGCACCTTCATATTCTGTAATACTTCCACCATATTTTGCAGTAACACCGACTGCTTTTGCCACATCCATCGGAGAACCTCCTCCAAATGCAACGATAAAATCTGCGCCTGCTTCTTTAAATGCTGCTGTTGCCTTATCCACTGTCTCAACAGAAGGATTTCCTTCTATATCTGTAAATGTATCAACGGAAATCCCTGCAGATTTCAAAGAATTTGCCGCCTTCTCCACAAGCCCCATCTTCGCCAGATGCGGTCCGGACATAAGAAATGCATGTGAGCCGCCTGACTTCTTAGCAATCTTGGGAAGCTTTGCAAGGCTTCCCTTTCCTACTGTAATATTCTGTGGAACTGAAAAACTAAATTCATTCATTATTAAACTGTGCCTCCAATCAAATCACTTTTCTGCATCAGTACACGATCAATTGCTGCATCGATCACTTTATCAAGCTCTTCTTCATCTGCCTCTGGCATCAGAGTTGCTGCATCCTCATCAGAGATGATCTCAACAAGTGTACCAAAGGACTCTTTATATTTCACTTTACATACAACATAGAACACAACACCAAGTGCTGACCATCCAAGTACCATCAGCCACTCCTGAAGGATCAGGTTTCCACCGCTTCCCGGAATACAGTACATTGCAACCATAAATCCTGACATGATAACTGCCATAGTTCCGAAGAATTTATAACATGGAACCTTATACGGTCTCGGCATATCCGGCTCTTTCTTTCTCAGGATCATAAAAGACAGAGCAACCATGCAGTAAGCGAAACAGCATCCGAAGTTACCGGCATCACTGATCCATACAAGCATCTTTCTTCCTGCGAACGGAGCAAGCATTGTCAGAATACCGATCAGGATCAAAGCATTTACAGGAGTTTTGTGCTTCGGATGTAATTTTGCAAAGAATTTTGGAATCATGTAAGACTCTGCCATGGAATACATTGCACGGGAACCACCAAGTAAGAAGGAGTTCCAGGATGTAACGATTCCACACATTCCACCGACAATAATAACCTTTGCCATGATTTTCGTGTTAAATGCCGCTGCCATCGCATCTGCCGTTACAAGTCCTGTTGCTTCCTGTGACGCGATAATGTCTCCAGGATTCATAACGAATCCAACTGCTATAATAACAAATGCATAAAAGATAACTGCAAGCACTACAGATAAAATCAAGATATTTCCAATCTTTTTCGGTGGAACATTGATTTCCTCTGCCGCCTGCGGGATAACATCAAATCCAATGAAGTAAAACGGTGACATTGCCGCAACTCCGATGATTGCTTTGATATTCACACCTGCTGTAGTTCCTGCAAATATCTGTCCATCCAGATTGTCAACTGTTCCATTGATCACCGATGCAACGATCAGTAAGATTCCTGCACCACCGATGATACAAGTCAGAACTGTCTGCAGAATAGCTGCTGTCTTTGCACCGATAATATTGATCAACATAATCAAAAATGCGATTACAATCGCCGTGATCAGCCAGGATGCATAGATATCAAATCCTGCAACTGTATACATATAGCCTTTTAAAAATCCCGGCCAAAGATAAGTAATGATCGTTGGAAATGCACAAGCTTCAAAACATGCTACACTGACATATCCAAGTACGATCATCCATGTACAGATAAAAGATCCCGTTGACCCCATTGCCCGGTAACTAAATACATGCTCTCCACCACACTGTGGCATTGCTGCTGTCAGCTCTGCGTATGTCATACCCACGAAAAAGATCATGATACCACCGATTGCAAAACCAAGTGCAGCTCCGATAACTCCGCCTTTTTCAATCCAACCACCTGTTGATACAACCCAGCCCCATCCAATCATAGCGCCAAAGGCGATTACAAGGATGTCCCAGGCATTCAATACTTTGTTAAACTCTGATTTTTTCTGTGTCATAACCTGTTCCCTCCTACTTGTTCATTATCTTTTTTGCTACATCTTCAATCAACTCTGCGGTTCCATCTACTCCCAGAAGACTGCTATCAATCAGCATGTCACGGTTATGACGATCACCACGGTTGCTTCCTGTCAGTGCCAGGTGACGTTTATGGTACCTCTTATCCTTTTCTATGATAAGAAGCTTTGCATCGTCTGCTGAAAGATTGTGACTCTTCATTACGTTATGAATCCTCACTTCATTTGGAGAATAAATAAATACTCTGAGAATCGGCTGATGTTCCTTCAAAATGTAATCTGCTGATCGTCCGATGATCACACAAGATTCTCTGTCCGAAAGTTTTCGTATAATCGTTTTCTGAACATGCATCGCACGATCTGTCAGGTCTGCATATTTTGAAAAAGAACCACGAACATCTCCTTCCGCTCCTTTTCCTGCGATTGTAACACCTTCCTCAACTTTCTCCATAATCTCTTTCGGTATTCCGACTTCTTTTATGATCTGGTCTACTGTGTCTCGATCATAAAATTTAATTCCTAGATCTTCTGCGACTTTCCGGCCAATCTGGTTTCCCTTTGCACCGTATTCGCATCCGATTGTAATAACTAGATGTGCCATATCATTCACCCTCTCTTCTATTTCTGCTGCTTACTCCCATACAAATCATCTGAATGATTTTTCTGATTTACACGAGAGTGAACAGCATTTCATTATCGTCTCAACGATTCCAGAAACCACGAAGAAAAAGGGCGCACGATCATTCTCGTGACGCCCTTGTCTTCTATACTTCTTCTCTATTTATGATAATGCTTTTACAGCCTCTTCGATAATCTCAACTGCCTTATCACACTCTTCTTCACTGACGATCAGTGGTGGAACCATACGAATAATATGTGCTCCGATTGCTGTGATAAGAAGTTTTCTGTCAAAGCATCCATGTTTTACATCAACTCCTGAGATTGTATCATCAAACTCAACACCAACCAGAAGTCCCTGATGTCTTACCTCTTTTACATGTGGCAACTTCTCTAATTTCGCTGCAAAATAATCTCCGACCTTCTTTGCATTTCCTGCAAGGTCTCTGTCAAGAAGCTCTCCAACCTCTGCAAGTGCTGCTGCACAGCTAATCGGATGTCCTCCAAATGTTGTTCCATGTGATCCGGCTGTAAATGCTTTGGATACTTCCTCTGTTGCACAGATTGCTCCGATTGGCATTCCGCCACCAAGACCTTTCGCCATAGATACGATATCTGGTTTTACTCCGTAGTTCATATAAGACATAACTGCTCCAGTTCTACACCATCCTGTCTGTACCTCATCCAGAAGTAAAAGCATTCCCTTCTCATCACAGAATTCACGAAGTCCTTTCATAAATTCCTGTGTTGCCGGATGAACTCCGCCTTCGCCCTGTACAGGCTCGATCATAATTGCAATCGTATTCTCTGTGCATGCATCCTTGAATGCTTTCAGGTCATTGTATGGTGCATAAGAGAATCCGTAAGTCATAGGTCCGAATCCAACCTGACATCCATTTCCCGGCTGACCTGTTGCTGACATTGCTCCAAATGTTCTTCCATGGAAACCATCCTTTGCTGTAACGATGTGATATCTGTTTGGGCCATATTTCTCAATACCATATTTACGCGCCATCTTGATCATTGCCTCGTTGGCCTCTGTTCCTGAGTTCTGATAAAAGATCTTGTCCATTCCAAGTGTCTTACATACTTTTTCAGCAAGCAGCGCCTGTGGAATGGTATATGGATAGTTAAATGTATGCATTATATCGTCCACCTGGTCTTTGACTGCTGCTACAACCTTCGGGTTTCTGTTTCCCGCATTGTTTACTGCGATTCCTGCATAAAAGTCAAGATATGGTGTTCCATTCTCATCATAGAGATACATCCCCTCGGCTGTCTCTGCAAGAAAATCGAAACGCTCATAAGTCTCGATCATGTATTTGCTTACTTTGTCTTTGATATCCTGTGCTGTTAATCCTGTGTCTTTTAATCTCATTGTCAAATCCTCCTGAATCTGCAGCTGTTTCACAGTTGCCTTAATCTCAACTAATTGTCAAATACATCGCGCGCTGAAAAATTTTTATAATAAACAAAAACAAAAAGAGCAAAGCTACTACGAAATGTAAGCACCTTTGCTCTTTGTTTTTGTCTATTATTTTGTACAAGCATACAATATCACGTTCATTATTGTCTGTCAACAACTTTTTATAAAATAAATTTTCTGTCTATTTTGTTGTTCTGTTTTGTACATTATATTGAACTCTTGCATTTTCTACATAAACTTCAATTATAGAGTAATTTTTTCTTTACTCCTCAGAGAACTGATCCTTTCCAGCAGAACACAGAGGACATTCAAAATCTTCCGGTACATCTTCCCACTTTGTTCCAGGTGCGATACCGCCTTCCGGGTATCCCTGCTCTTCATCATATTCCCATCCACATAAATCACATACATATTTCATAATTCCATATCTCCTTTTCTTTTCATCTTTATTTTTATAATTATTCCTGACCTTGCATCCATTCACTACACGACAAGATCAATGAATCATTACCACTAATTTTCAAAAATCGGTTCAAAATCGCTGACATCATGTCCGCAGATTGGACAGATATAATCTGCCGGAAGTTCACTGCCTTCATATACATAATTACAGATCTTACATCTCCATCCAACGATCTTCTTATCCTGAGGTATCTCTTTCTTCTTTGGTTTTACGCGATTCTGATAGTCGGCGTAAGTAAGCGGTGCATTCTCATTCAGCAGTTTTGCATCTGTTACTTCTGCAATGAACAGAGTGTGTGTACCGAGATCCTGCTGTTCCAGAACCTTACCACTGATCACGGCGCATGCCTGATATCCCATATACGGAATATTATTCTGATCCACCGGTAACGTAAGATCTTTCATCTTATCCACATCTCTTCCTGACTGGAATCCGAAATGCTTAATTGTCTCAAAGGAACATTCTACATCCAACAGACTCAGTGCAAAAATTCCGCTTTCTTTGATCAGATCACAGGTATAATTACTGTTCAAAACAGAGATCGCAATTCGAACTGGGTCATTCGCTACCTGCATACATGTATTGGTAATACAGCCATTTACTTTCTCACCGGAACGTGTAGATAACATAAATACTCCATAAGACAAATTATAAAGTGCTTTTTTCTCCATGTGATAACCTCCTTTTTATTTTAATAATAATTACTATTATTATATTTTTAATATAGCCTATTCTCCCGCTATTGTCAACTGTAAATTTTATTTTGTCCAGTTTTTCTTTAAATTTTATCCTGTTTTTATTTGAATTTTCAGACAATTCTTTTTATTTATGCTATACTAGCATTATAGTAACTCGTTAACAGCAGCATTTTGTAAAGGCAGGGATGATTATGAATTTAAACTATCTTGAAGAAACAATTAGAACATCTAAATATCTTGTTTGTCTCGCCGGAATGGAATTTATGAGAGAGCAAAATGTCGCATATCATCGAGACAGCGACGAATCCTATCGGATTGAAGAAAAGTATGGCTACTCTCCGGAAGAATTATTCAGTGCCCGTATGTTTAACACACATGCAGAATTATTCTATGAATATTATAGAAATGAAATTCTTTCCAAACATCTGGAGGCAGGAAAGGGAAATGAAGCACTTGCAAGATTAGAAGAGGCAGGATATTTAAAGACAATCATTACAAAAGGCATCTATAATATGCCTCAGAAAGCCGGCTGCAAAAATGTGATCAATATGTATGGAAATATTTATGAAAATAATGCGTGTCCACGTTGCGGAAAGATTTTTCCGATTGAATATATCAAAAACAGTGATAAAGTTCCTCTTTGTGATGTGTGTAAATCAACTGTGATTCATCCTGGAGTTTATTTACATGGTGAAATGCTCAGTAATACTGTCATTAGCCATGCTGTGGAAGAAGTTGCTAAAGCTGATACGATTCTCGTTCTCGGAATGAACCTGAATTCCAGTCTGTGCAAAGATATGCTTCCACATTTCACAGGCAAAGATTTGATCGTAATCCACAAGGAAGCACATTATCTGGATGAAAAAGCAACCGCAGCTTACCATGGAGCAGTCAGTAAAATTCTTCCAGAAGTTGCAGAAAGCATACTGGATGCATAATTTTCCAATATTAACACATATTCTTAAAATACGAATCTCCAGTAGAAATCAGTATTTTTATACTTGAACTTCTTCTGGAGATTCGTATTTTTTCTAGATAATATTCATATTTTACAGTTCACCACATCCCAGAATCTCTTTAATCTCCGGAATTGTCTTCTTCTGTTCTCTTAACCGACGAATCTGCGCAATCCTTTCTAAGCTCTCAACTCTGCGGTATCTTCTGGTCAGATTCTCTTCTGCCTGCTCGAACGGCAGCATTCCTTCCTCTGTATAAAATTTCAAAGTACTGTAACGCACTGCCGTAAGCCGCACAAGCTCTCCGATTGTCACATATTCTGCCTGCTCTATTACTTCCATGCTTCTCTGTCTTGACATCTGCTCACCTTTTCTACTGTCTACATAATTAGTATTTCAGTACTTTCTTCCTACTGCCAGTATGCCGGTACCAGGTTGACTCCCTGAATCGGTACTTTATATGCTGTTTTCGTCATTGGGAAGATACGGTAATATATATTGCCTATTTTTAGTAAAGTCTCACTGCCTACTCTGATCTCCTCTACCGCAAAGCCTTTTTTCTTCAGATATTCTACAGCCGCAGCTCTTCTGTCTGCCACATTAGTTCCAAAAATAACCATATCAATAAATACAGATTTTCTTCTGTCAAGATACGGGAATACAAGATTAACACCCTCTAAATATGGATTCTTAAGCAGTTTGCTCTTAGTCTTCACAAACCGATTCATAAATCCTTCAAAAACATTATGAAATTCTGCTTCCCATAATGCACGGTACTTCTCATCCTGAACGGCAGCTTCTGTCATACGCTCTTCTACACGGTTCTGCTCTGATACAGAAAATAAGTCATGGATACAGCCACTTTCACGGAGAAGCCATAAGAGAACCGCATCTTCCAGACTAATTGGACCATCCTCTAGAATCTCTGCACGAAGTCCTTCTTTTATTCTGATATAACTTGTCTCATCACTAAGGTATGCCTTTAGTTCAACACCTGATGTATCATAATTCATATCACAGCCCAAAATATCCGGTACTTCCTTTAGAAGTTCTTCTGCTTCCAAAACAGCAGCCACTTCTTTCTCAATCTGAGTCTCCTCTTTTTTCTTTAATGTTTTTGCCATCTGTACCGCTTTCTGAAGTTCTGCAGAAAATTCTGAAAATGAATCCACATCTGCTTTTCCTAATTCTGTCTCCAACACCTGCGCAGCCGAAACAGCTCTCAATACAGCACTTTTTGCCACGCTTGGATGAATACTCTCCTGTCCGTCCAACGCAAGTAATGCATATTGCTGAGATAATGTAAGATCTTTCATACCTGTCTTCCTCTCTTTCCTCTTATTGTTACTGTTCACACGATGTGCGACCAGCAACGCATCTCGCCATTTTAAATCGCCTTTGGCGATGGGGCGAGATGCATTCAAGTCAAAACGCGCATCCTCCGTGTCAATCAGCGGAGTGATTGACACGGGAGTGAACAGTAACCTCTTATTTCCTGATCACCATTTTTGTATTTTACTTACTACTTACTACTTATTACTTACTACTTAGAAAATATCATACAGTACGCAAACTGTCAAGTTGTTACTATTACTTCTACTGACTTTACCTATTAACACAATAATTCAAGAATGCCAAACTGACCTTTAAGACATTTCCAAGTCTTCAACTATTGAAACGTACACCATATAATGCTATTATTAATAATTGGCACTTTAAATGAATTTTTAGTAATAACAGGAGAATATATGAACCAAAAAACAGCTTCTGCCCCTGCAGCAGAAAACAAAATGGGAACCATGCCGATCGGCAGACTCTTGTTCAATATGTCTTTACCGATGATGGTTTCCATGCTAGTGCAGGCACTTTATAATATTGTAGACAGCATCTTTGTAGCAAAACTGTCAGAGAATGCTCTTACTGCAGTTTCTCTTGCCTTCCCGTTACAGATGCTGCTCATTGCAGTTGCAACCGGTACCGGCGTTGGTATGAATGCACTTCTTTCCAGAGCACTCGGAGCAAAAAAAACTGACGAAGCAAATAAGATTGCGTCTAACGGAACATTTCTTTATATCATAAGTTATATTGTATTCCTTATCCTTGGCTTTACAGTTGTAAAACCGTTCTATGCAAGCCAGATTGGAAATGCAGACGTTGAGATCATGGAAATGGGAATTGATTATCTGAGCACTGTTATGATCTTCTCTATGGGACTGCTGGCACAGATTTGCTTTGAACGACTGCTCACTTCCACAGGAAGAACCATTTTCAGTATGACTTCCCAGTTATGCGGTGCGATTACGAATATCATCCTTGACCCGATCCTGATCTTTGGTCTGATCGGTTTCCCGAAGATGGGGGTTACAGGTGCTGCCGTGGCTACGGTCATCGGACAGTGTGTCGGAGCACTTGTTTCATTTACATGTAATCATAAATTCAACCCGGATGTAAGGCTTCAGTTCCGTGGTTTTCGTCCGGACGGAAAAATTATCAGAACAATTTATGCAATCGGTATTCCATCTATTATCATGCAGTCGATTGGTTCTGTTATGACATACTCCATGAACCGTATCCTGATCACATTTTCATCCACTGCAACTGCCGTATTCGGAGTGTATTTCAAACTGCAGAGCTTTTTCTTCATGCCTGTCTTCGGTTTGAATAACGGTATCACTCCGATCATTGCATTCGACTACGGTGCGCAGAACAGAAAACGTATGGTCAAGACGATCAAACTCAGTATGGCAACAGCATTTTGCATTATGCTCTTCGGATTCCTTTGCTTTGAATTAGTTCCACAGGTACTTCTTGGAATGTTCAACGCATCTGCTGATATGCTTACGATCGGCGTCCCTGCGCTTCGTATCATCGGTATCCATTATTTACTTGCATGGTTCGGCATCATCTGCGGTACTGTATTCCAGGCGCTTGGAAAGGCCGTGTTCAGTATGATCGTATCCATCATGCGTCAGCTTGTAGTACTGATTCCGGCTGCATATGTACTGGCAAAATTTGGTGGGCTTCATGCAGTATGGTGGGCTTTCCTGACTGCTGAGATCATGTCACTGATTGTCTCACTTATCTTTCTGTTCAGGACTAATCGAACGATTATTTCCAAGATCCCGGATGGAAGTGATATTCTATAAAAGGAAAAAGTCATGAAATTTAAGAAAAAATTATGGATCTCTTTAATCCTGTTCATCCTGTTTGGCACTGTCTTTTCAGGTTGGATCTTTCATCAAAATACGACCCGTGAATATTTAGTTTTTGACAATACAACCCAGCTTGTGACAACCGAACGATCCGAAGATAATATTCGAATTGAAGATGTCATTCTTCCAGATTCTTTTCAGAATCAACAATCCATTTTGTTCAAGACAACCCATACCCGGGCTGAGGTATTGCTTGATGGAGAGAAAATCTATGAATTTGGAAATGATACTGACACATTAAGATTCATGAAGTCTCCCGGCTCTTGCTGGCATATTGTCGATCTTCCAAAAAACAGTGATGGAAAACACTTGCAGGTCAGGATTATTCCTGTATATTCAGACTACTACGGAAATTCTTTCCATCTTTTTGGAGGGACAAAAGGAGACTGTACCCTGAAGATCCTGAGCAACAGTCTCTGTTCATTGGTTCTAAGCTGCGAAATCTTATCGTTAGGAATCATCTGCCTGATTTTATGCTTTTCTATAATGAGGAAAAATGATAAATATTCGTCAGATGAATCCTACATGATTTTCCTGAACCTTGGTGTTTTTTCTCTTTTAATCACACTTTGGACTTTAAAGCAATGTGGTTTTCTGCAGTTTTTAATTCCAGATCCAAGAGCACTTTATTTTATAGACTACTTTACTTTTTTCCTGTTTCCAGTACCTTTTAACTTTATTCTGTATGATATCTGTAAAAGCAAATATCGTAAAGGAGCTGTACACCTGTCCATTCTCTATCTGTGCAATATGGCAGCGGCAGTATTGCTTCAATGTACAGGAGTCATCGATATCTTCCGCATTCTTCCGGTAACTCATCTGATCATGCTGGTGAATGTAATTTATACTGTAACATTGATTCGTTATGAATCTATAAAACTACAAAATGAAGCTACCAGACATTTTAAATATCCAATGTATCTGGTCATGGCATTTGGTGTTGCAGAACTTATTGCTTACTATATCCAGCATTTCCAGCAAACATCCATCTTCCTCCCATTTGGAACGATGCTGTTTATCCTTTTGCTGGTCTGGATCCAGGTATCACGTTTTTATGATCACTATCTCCAGAAACAAAAGCTGATTTACCTACAGAAACTTGCGGACACGGATCTGCTTACAGATACCATGAATCGAAATGCCTATGAAAAGAAAGTGAATCGTCTTAACGTGCAGAAAGACAAACTTCATACTACCGGTCTTATTCTTTTTGACCTGGATAATCTGAAAATAATTAATGACCGGTTTGGACATGAGAAAGGCGATGAAGCTCTGCAGCTATGTTCTCAGTGCATTAAACAATTCTTTCCTGATAAAGAAAATCTTTTCCGCATTGGTGGAGATGAATTTGCATATTTCTACAATAAGAATAAGGAAAATAATATTGGAGACAAAATTGCTCAATTAAATCAAACTTTAGAATCAACAGAGCATACCTTTAACTATCCATTAAGTATTTCCTCCGGATATGCCTGTTTTCTTCCGGAAATGGACAGCACTTTTAAAGACCTTGCAAAACGAAGTGATCTCATGCTGTACCGCATAAAACGAAAACGGAAACTTGCATATGCAGGCAGCTCAGAACTTCTGACCAGCAACACACTTATTAATGCAGGAACATCTGCCGAGAAAAAGCAGCAGAAAGAAATCTTCAGCCACACAAAAAATTATCAGGATTTTTCGCTTAAAGAATTATGTAATATCATCGACCTGCTAAGCCCAAGCACAGATGGTTTCCTGTATATGCTGGATTTCAAAACCGACTTTTTCTATATTGCTCCACAAGCTCTGAATCGTTTTTGTCTGCCTGGAAATGAATTCCATAATATGACAAAAGAACTTAAAGAATTCGTATACAAAAAAGATTATCCGCTTCTGAAAGCTGAACTAGATAATCTGCTCAACACAGACCGGAACACACACAATATGGATTACCGCTGGCTGGATCTTAACAGGGAACCAGTCTGGATCAACTGCCGTGGCTATATCATACGTGGCGATCAGCAAGAGCCGATCTACCTGATCGGATGTATCAATGAAATTGGTAACCGGCAGAAAGCTGATAATATTACCGGACTTCTCGGAGAAACTTCTTTGGAAAAATATTTCAAAAATTCGGTTTCTACGCTTAATAAAGGCTTTCTGATTCATGTCGGAATTGACGGTTTTAAAATGATCAATGAAAACTATGGATGGGATTACGGAGACTACATTCTTCGAGAAACAGCGTCCTGCATCTTATCCTGTATCTCGGATAGCCAAAAGGTCTACAAGATAGCATCAGATGAATTTATTATATTAGATACAACATCCTCTGATATGACAACAGCATCTAACCTTTATGACCAGATATGCAAGCATATTAATCATTTTATTGAAGAAAACAACTTTGCTGCGGTATTTACTATTTCTGCCGGTATCTTGCCGCTTCCGAATCTGTCACAGACCGGTTATGCAGAGATTATAAAGCGAACTGACTTTTCGCTGACCATGGCTAAGCAGCATGGAAAAAACTGCTGTTATATATTCCAGGAAGAAGAGTACCAGAATTTCTTACGTATCCGTGAGATCACAAATGAGCTTCATTCAGCAGTAAATCATGGTTTCCGTGGATTCTCAATAATCTTCCAGCCAGTCATGGATATCCGACAGGATAAACTGACCGGAGCAGAGGTGCTGATACGCTTTGCTTCTATAAAATTTGGACCGATCTCACCTGCTGAGTTCATACCACTTTTAGAGACAAGCGGACTGATTATTCCAACCGGACGCTGGTTCATGCGAGAAGCAATAACCGCCTGCCGGAAAATCCGGATGCAAATTCCTGATTTCAAAGTTAATATTAATGTATCCCAGGTGCAGATCACAAAATCAGATATTATTACAGACCTTATCAGCGAGATGGACGCTTCTGGTCTTCCACCTGCTGCAATTGTAATTGAACTGACAGAAAGTATTCTGCTCGAAAAAAATGAAAAGGCGCAAAACTTCCTGAAAGAATTAAAACAGGCCGGCTTGCAGTTAGCATTGGATGACTTTGGAACCGGTTATTCCAACTTTCATTATCTGAGTGAACTTCACCCTGATATTGTTAAGATTGATCGAGGTTTTACTTCCAAGGCAATCACAGACAAAAAGGAATATTATCTGTTAAATCAGTTTAGTAACATGATTCATAATCTCGGTCTGAAACTTTGTATTGAAGGTATTGAGACAGAAGACGAATTACAGAAGATGAAACTTCTGAAACCGGATTACTGCCAGGGATTCTACTGGGGACGACCGTGTTCTTATGATGAGTTCAGGAAATATTTTGTGGATGTGGACAGATAATCTGTGTTATACTAAAAACCATAAAAATCACTTGGGAGGAAATAGCTGTTACCGGAACAGATCTTGTAACCGGTAACAGCTGCCTGAAAAATGAGTTACTGGATTTTTGAATTTATCAAAGTATTTGTCAGCTATGTTTTTCTGATGTATCTATGGCCATCTGTTGTTTTTCGAAAAATTTTATCTGGAAAAAGTCTGACTTACCGCTTCGGTTTTTGCTCTACAATTTCCATTTTGCTGACCAACACATTCGTCTTACTCTTAGGTTTATTTCACATATTAAAACCATGGATTGTTTTTCTTGTTTTTTATGGAACTTTTATAGCTTCCATTCTAAAAGACAAGAATCTGAGACGGTGCATCTTACATCAGATTGAAAAACTGATTTCTGGAACATTAGGTTGGAAATCTTTTCTTGCAGACCTTGCAACGAATACAAAGAAAATTATCACAACATTTTTTTACAGAATAAATAAAAAAACAAAAGGGAAAAAAATCGAATACGGCATTCTGAGTGTACTCCTGGTTTTTGCTATTCTGTATTTTTCCTATGGCGCTTTTCAGAATCATTCTTATGGCTGGGGTGATATGTACGTTCATCACGCCTGGATCCAGGGTCTTAAAGAGGGAACCATTTTCTCAGCAGGTGTTTATCCTGAAGCAATGCATTGCTTTATTTACAGTATGAATGTGCTGTCTGGTGTCTCTGTATACAGTTGTATGCTTTTTCTTGGTGAAATTCATGTGGCAACGTTATTGGTAGCCGTTTACTGCCTGTTCCGGAATATCATGAGGTCAAAATACACTGTTTATCTGATACTCGCGGCGTTTTTAACTGTAGATGTAGTCTGTGTTGATGAAATCTATGGAATGTCACGTCTGCAATACACGATTCCGCAAGAATTTGGGTTATATACCTTATTTTTATGCCCTTTATTTTTAATCAATTTCCTAAGAAGAGATTTCAGATCTGAAAAGAAGAAAAGTATTTTTAATGAGGATCTGTTTCTGTTCATGACATCACTGGCAGCTTCTCTTGCAATTCACTTTTATGTTACCATCATGGCATTTTTCTTATGTGTTTCTTTTGCTATTTTTGGTATTAACAGAATTTTTCGAAAAAAGAATTTTGGCGCATTGACAGCTGCTGTTATCATAGGCGTAGTCATTTCCACATTGCCTATGGTACTTGCTTTTGCAACCGGGACTCCACTTCAGGGATCTTTGAACTGGGGAATGAACGTTATAAACGGTACTGATACAAAAGAAGGCAGGACACAGGCGGCGCAGACTGTAACAGAAGAGAACACAGAAAGTTCAACCGAAAACACTGCTGATAACAACAAAGAAAATGACCCCACAGTCACGGAAAACAGCAACAATGAAAACAGAACCGGATCAGCTGTAACTGAGAACAAAGAGAATCCTGCTTCCCAGGTACAGCACTCCTCTTTTGTTGAGACTGTAAAACAGACAGCCATCCAAAAACTAAAACTGCTTTACCAATATGGCTACAAACAGCTCTACAACTCAACCCGTGCAAAATGGCTGGTTCTGTTTACAATGCTCGCAGCATTCCTGAGTCTCTTGAACGTATTAATTTTCATGATACGTTTTAAGAAATTCCCATTTGAAATGTATACTGGAATCACTATTGCTTCTGTCTTGTTTATGCTTCTCTATGCGGCTCCGTTTCTTGGATTACCGGAGATCATCGCAGGAGCACGATTATGCCTGCCAGAACAAATCTTTCTTCTGGCAATGATGGCCGTTCCTGTAGATGAACTGTTTTTCCTATTGAGAAAAACCCCAGTCAGGTATCTTGCACCACAGCTTAGTCTAGCAGGTGTCATTGCGATTTTTGTCGGTACAAATTATTTGGGAATATATCACGGCTATTTATACTATGAGCTGACACGATATAATTCTGCTGTAAAAGTAACTAACAAAATTATGGATACTTATCCTCAATACAGTTATACCATTGTATCTACTACAGACGAATTATATCAGATTGTAGAACATGCACGCCACGAAGAAATTCTTAATTTTTATATGAAATCAAAACTGGAGGATTATTATCTTCCTACAAAATACATTTTCTTTTACATAGAAAAGCAGCCTATTTATTATGCACAATATCATTTTTTCTCGGGACCTAAATGGCTTGCCCTGGATAAATATACGGAATATTACAAATACTCAAACGCTGTTCTGAGCGTGGGGAATGAAATCCAACATACTGAAATTTCAGATCGTTCTGTTGGTTCTCCTCTTGTAGCAATGGGAAAGTCTTCTGACGCTTATTCTCTTATTGAAAACCGGAAGATTCTAGAATCTGAGATGTACAACTGGTGTCAGAATTTTAAAAGCAGTCTCCCAAATGAAATTGAAGTCTATTACGAAGATGAAGATTTCATATGCTATATAGTAAAGCAAAATCCCGAACGGCTTTATAATCTTGGAAAATAGTTTTTGCAGAGACATTAACTGCGTTCACCGACAAAACTGTAACAAATCAGAAGGGAGCAAACTTTGAAAAGAAAAAGTTGGAAACTGCTGATAGCCGGAATCTCAATCATACTGCTGGCTATCCTTTTTATAACAATGATATGGACATTTTTCCAAAATAATAAAAAAGTATTTGAGCCTTCAAACGAAGCCTTTGGAAATCCCCTTATGGGATATGCTCCCTGTGCATGGAACACCGAAGTGCGTGAAGACATTTCTCTTCTGTACATGGACATTACCTGGGCTGAACTAGAACCTGAAGAAGGACAATATAATTGGGATGCGATTGAAAAAAAGAATCAGCTTAACCGCTGGCGAGAAGAAGGAAAACATATTGTATTGAGATTTGTTTGTGATGTACCCGGAACCGAAACACATATGGACATTCCCCAGTGGCTCTATGAAAAGATCAATCATGCAGGTACCTGGTATAATGTGTCGTTCGGCCAGGGGTTCTCTCCTGATTACAATAATGAACAGTTTATTTCCTATCACCAGAAAGCTGTGGAAGCAATGGGCAAATATCTGGGACAGGATAGCCTGATCAGCTACATCGAATTAGGTAGTCTTGGTCACTGGGGTGAATGGCATGTAAACTACAGTGCCGGAATTCAACGCCTTCCGTTAGAAAATGTCAGAGAAGAATATATTACACCCTGGATCAACGCTTTTCCAGATGCCATTTTCCTCATGCGCCGGCCATTTTCACATGCTGACAAATACGGAATGGGACTTTACAATGATATGGCCGGTGAGCCAAACGAAACCAAGGCATGGCTGAACGAAATTGAAAACGCCGGTTATTTAAGTCAGACAGATGAAGAAAATGGGCTGTCATCTATGACAGATTTTTGGAAATCCGCTCCTGTAGGAGGAGAATTTACCAGTTCCCTTTCTATGGAAGATATGCTAAGCACCAATCTTTCCCAAACTGTTCAATTGATTCGGGAATCACACACTACTTTTCTTGGACCTAATACGGCAAACAGTAAATATCTGAACGGTTATCATACTATATTAAAAAATATGGGATATCGTATATGGATTTCAGAAGCAGCATTATCCTCAAAACTTAACGGTACAAGACTGAAACTGACCTGGCAAAATGATGGTGTGGCACCTTTTTACAAAGACTGGCCTGTCTGGGTCTACATAACAGATGAAAATGGGAATACCTTGCAAAAAGAACAAATCGAATTAACCTTATCCTCTCTTCTTCCCGGAGATATCATACAGACTGATACGCAACTGGATATAAAAGCTCCATTAAAACTCATTGGAGAAAAATATCATATAAGTATTGGTATAGAAGACCCCATGACCAGAAAAGACAACATACACTTTGCAATGCAATGTGATTTTAAAGATGGAGAAAATTATCTGTGGTAATAAAGAGAAGCTGGTTTCGCAATTAGAAACCAGCTTCTCTTTTTTCACTATTAAATTGCCCCGGTATTCTGTATCCGAACATCTCTCCTAGAATTTTCCGCCACCGCCTCCGGCAGTGCTTCCGGAAGATGTTGTATGCGTACTGCTTCCGCCGCCACCACTGGAAGAATCATTTTTCTCTTTTTTTGTTTTTGTCATTGTATTATACAGGAATATGTCTCTGCTCTCAGTAAGATTCATACTTCCAGCTTTCACATAATTATTAGCTGCTGCCTGGAAACGTACTGTTTTCAACTTTGATTTCATAGTGCCAACAACAATCAATGAAAGGACGATACCAGCTACTAATGAAATCGGAATCCAGATCCATGACATTGGTTTTTGTGGTTCATTATCGATATCATAAGGTTCTCCGGTTTTTGCCTGCGTAATAAAATCATCACACTCATCAGCAAATGTATCAAATGCTGCCGCAAAATCACCATCAGACAAATCACCCGTCATCTCTTCTCCTATGTACTGGATACCTGCATCCGTAAATGCTGTAATAGCATATCCGTAGGTTGCCATATACCAATCATGATCTTCCATGCTGATCAGAAGTATTGTTCCATCCTTGTCCGGTCCATAACCATAATTATGAGACTCGTAGAATCGTTCCGCATAATCAGATACCGTCAGTCCATCCAGTGTATCGGTTGTGGCAACCGTCACATCTACCTTCTGTCGCGTACTGATCTCATCTAACTTACTGGTTAACAGCTCCCTCTCATCTGCAGACAGGAGTTCCGCATTGTCGATGACACGAGGATATTCATTCGCAAATCCTTCTGTTTCCTCCGCAAAAGCCGGAACTGCAAGACCTAGACAGAGGATGAGGATCGTCATAAACGATAAAATTCTTTTCTTCATTTCCCCACCTCCCTAAAACAGTCCGATCAGGTGCAAAAGCCATGCAGCACCATACGTTACAACTGAGAATACAGCTGCCAGCATCACTGTCCAGCGTGCTGCTGCACCCTTATCTACCGGCAGATCGCCGACAAACTTTCCTGTCTGTCCATTCATTGCAAAGGTGTATTTATTTCCGTTCCATGTCGTATTCAGAAGCCATACCGGATACAGTGCATACTTTGCTTTTCCGCCATGAAATTGTACACTGCTATTGTCTGTTGTTACTGTAGCATAACCTTTTACTGTCTCAGCAAAAGCTTCCTCTGTAGAATGTTTTACACGTTTATTGGCACGTTCAATACTTTGTTCAGCAGTTACGTCATACTTATCTGCCAGATATCCTGCAAGATAAGCAGTCTGGAAATCCACCGCACCTGAAATATTGAATGGCTCGATAGATTCCATCAGATCGTCTGCCATCTTTGTGGAGCCATCTACCGGAACATTTTCAAAACCAATACTTCCACCCCGGTGAACCATAAAATGACTTGTCGCAGTATAATCATAATCACTGTCACTCCACATGCGTACCTTTGTTGCCCGATAGCGGACTGCGGCATCTACATTTGTATCAAAAAGCCAGAATGGAACGTAAATACCTTTGATCTCATCAATATGATTCTGATCCTTGAAGATCTTTGGCAGAAGACGTTTTCCGGTCAGATGCTTCTTCAATCCTTCTTTTGCTGCCTTTTTATCTAATTTGAACGGGATCACCAGATCCGGTTTTAATGCTCCCGCAAATTGTCCCATCATTATGATCGGATTATCACAGAATGGGCAGGATGTTGCTGCCATGTTGGCATCTCCGACGATCTCGCCTCCACAGGACTTACACACATACGTGCGTAAACCATCTGCTTCACCTTCCTGCCATTCACTGCCTGCGGAAGTATCCCACTCCATGTCATCTGTCTGTTCATTCTGCAGCTCTGCATCATAACCTTTGAGTGCATCCATCTCGAACTCAGTATCACAGTACGGACACTTCATCTTCTGAATCTTACTGTCAAAGGTGATCGCACCGCCACAGCAAGGACATTTATATTCCTGCAAGCCTGCCATAACTCATTCTCCTTTCTTCCGTGCCGGGCTTCCGGCAGTTATTTTCTAACCGCTATTCATCCGTTACTGTCTGTCGTTCTCGTCAAAGATATCTCCACACTCCGGACAGAATCTCGGCGGATTCTTCGGATCTTCCGGTTCCCATCCGCACTTATCACAACGGTAAAGCGGTGCGCCTGCCGGCTTCTTTGCTCCACAGTTCGTACAGAATTTGCCTTTGTTTACTGCGCCACAGGAACACGTCCAGCCTTCGTCCTCTGCTGGTCTCTTAGAACCGCATTCCGGACAGAAGTTGCCTGTCACCGTAGCTCCGCAAGAGCATTTCCATGCGCCCGGTTCTGGTTTCGGTTCCGGTTTCTTTGCTCCACAGTTTGGGCAGAAATTACCTGTTACTGTAGTACCACATGCACATTTCCATCCGCCTGCTGCCGGAGCTGCCTGCGGTACCGGTGCCGGCTGTGGTGTCGGAGCTGCCTGCTGCTGTGCTGCCTGCTGAGCCTGCTGTTGCTGTCCCATAGCGAAAAGATTCTGTGCATTCATTCCACCACCTGCAGCGTTCATTGCCATACCCATGCCCATGAATCCTGTCATAGCTCCTGCCTCGTTGCCTGCTGCGGTCTTCATCGCATCTGCCTGAGCACCGACAAGTGTAGCTGCTGCCATTGTAGGATCACGCATGATTGCTGTACGCTGTGCCTGTTTGATCAGTTCTGCATCCTCGTCCGGAAGAGTAACTGATCCAAGAGCAATACTGACAACCTTCAGTCCACGAAGAGCGCCCCACTTCTCTGAAAGTGCAGTGTTCATGGCATTTTCAAGATCTGTGTTGTGTGTTACAATCTGGTTTGGACGAAGTTCCATCTCTGACAGACGACCAAATGCCGGCTGCAGGGCTGAGATAAATTCTGTCTTAAGAGTACTGTCAAGTTCTTCACGGGAATACTCCTGTTCTACATTTCCACATACATTTGAATAGAACAACAGTGGATCAACAATCTTATAAGAATATACACCTGAACAACGGATTGATACGTCAATATCCAATCCGATCTTGGAGTCTACTACACGGAACGGAACCGGATTCGCTGTACCGAAACGGTTTTCCAGAATTTCCTTTGTATTAAAGTAATAAATTCTCTGATCCTTACCTGTATCTCCACCATAAGTAAAACGCTTGCCTACGGTTTTAAATGTCTCTTTAATGCTCTCACCGAGATTGCCCGAAAAAATAGATGGTTCTGTTGAGGTATCATATGTAAATTCACCAGGCTCTGCACAAACTTCTACAACCTTCCCCTGTTCTACAATGATCATACACTGTCCATCAGCCACGGCAATACCAGAACCGTTAGAAATGATATTGTCATTTCCTTTTGTATTAGAAGAACGACCTGTCGTTCTCTTCTGACCCTTTGTAACAAGCACTTCTTTCGGCATAGATTCGCAATAGAAAAACTCCTTCCATTGATCCGCTAATGTTCCACCAAGTGCACCCATACCTGCTTTAATAAGTCCCATACTGACTCCTCCTTTTTCAACTTATGATCTGTCTACATTTTAAAATTCTACAGACAAATCACGGTTTGTTTCCTGCTGCCTTTTTACATCGCATAAATCTGATCCATCAGATATTCAGCTGTCATAGATCCATAGAAAAACTGATCAATAAAACCATTCTTCTTTGCATCCCGAATCTCTATCGCTGCCTGTCGTTCCGTATTGGAATCTACAATGAGAGCAATTTTACAGTGGGGACACATTTTCTTTACTTCATCACGAAGCTTCAATCTCTCACAGAGGTTCCATGGGGTATAACCTGTCACTTCCATTATAAGAACAAATGGTTTGTACACCTGACACAATTCAACCGTATCCTTCGGAGACTCCGTACGAATCACATCGATCTCATAATCTGAATTTCTGAATGCGGTCGCTATGGAATCAGCAAACAGAAAATTCTGCATATCGACCACAATTTTCCGCATCAAACCATCCCCCTTTCCTTTTGCGACATATCCGATGTGTTCTTTTCTTTTATTTTATTATAACAAAAAAGAAAAAATCCGTCTGTCCTCGAAAGTGAGGACAAATAGATTTTACATCTGTCGGTTGCAAAGTACAATGAGCACTGACCATTGCGTGGTTCTTCTACTGTCCGGTTCAAATAGCTGTTCTGGTTCAAAAGCCCTGTGAGGATACACATAAAGCTTAATACAAACAGATCAATTGTCGTTAAGACATAACATCACAAACATTCCAATCTTCAAATTTCTCTACATCTAACAATAATGCTACTATCTGCAAATGATTGCCAGTAGCGAAAAAACAAATAGCCGCATTCCCGAAAGAATGCAGCTATTTGAAGGGCTAAAAATTTTTAAAGGTGAATTGGCTTTTAAATAGTTTCTGCCTGCAGTTTTTGCTCGAAACGATAAATTGCTTCTAACACAATCTTAATTTCTTCGTCCCAACCTTTTACAAGTCCCTCATTTACATTTTCATAAATCACATCACCTGTGACCAGATTTCCAGAAACTGCACTGATCATAGCAGCACGTTTCTTTCTACGGTGACAAACTGTATAAAGAGCAGAACTTTCCATTTCTACATTTAAGCAACCTAAGCCGGATAATTTCTGAATCCACTCCTCTGTCTCACCATAAAAAGCATCATCAGAAGCATTGATTCCATAATGCACTTTTCCGGATAGCTGCGGCTGCATCTCTCTTGCAGTATCAATAATCTCACGAGTTAAATCAAAATCCGGTACAGATGGGAAACAATCCGGTACATAAAAGCGGCTTGTCCCTTCATTTTTCATAGAACCTGTAGAAATCATCAAATCTCCGATTTTAATGTCATCCTGTAACGCTGCACTGCTTCCGATTCGGATCAAACATTCTGCACCAATATTCATCAGTTCTTCTGCTGCGATTGTAGCAGAAGGACATCCCATACCAGTGGAAGTTACGGAAATTTTTACCCCTTTATAATATCCTGTAAATGTACGATGTTCTCTGTTTTCAGCAACAAATTCAGCATTATCCAGATATTTTGCAACACGGTCTGAACGTGCCGGATCTCCCGGTAATAATACATATTTTCCGATATCTCCGGGTTTTAAATGTATATGGTACTGCTTCTTTCCTAATGTCTTTAATTCTTTATCTAATGCCATAACAAAATTCTCCTACAATCATTTTTCTATTTTCTTAACTCAGGTTGCTTCAGGATCTTATTTCATCAATACATTAACAACTTCTTCATAAGTAGGCATTCCGCCCTGTGCTCCGAACTTTTCAATAGACAGACTGGCAGCAACATTTGCAAATTGTAATGCATCCTTAACGGATGCTCCGCCTGCGATCTGCATTGCAAATGCTCCGTTTAATGTATCTCCTGCTCCTGTTGTATCGACAACCTTTGTCTTTCTTGCCGGAACAGTCAATGTCTCTCCGTCATTCAACTGCACAAGTACACCCTTTTCACCCATTGTAATCAGAAGTTTCTCCGGATATTTTTTTACTAATTCCTCATAATCATTTGTCTGAAAAAGTAATTCTGCTTCATGCTCATTTGGTGTAAAATAAGTAACCTTTTCAATAATATCCATATCCACCCCTTCGATTGGTGCCGGGTTAAAAAGTACAGGAATATGATTCTGGTTACAAAAATCTATCACATACAGATTCGTTTCTTTCGGAATCTCATTTTGTAAGACAACCAGGTCAAACTCTGTCAGGTAATGTTTGATTTTATCAATATACGGCTTATCCACATAATGATTTGCACCACTGACAATAATAATTGTATTATCATCATCCCCAACTGTGATCAAAGCAATTCCTGTAGGAACATTTTCTATCGTTTGGATATGTGTTGTAGATACTCCTTGTGATTCCAAATTTTCAAGCATTGCTTTTCCATTCGCATCATCTCCGACACAGCCAAAAAATACTACTTCTGCTCCTAACCTTCCCATCGCAACAGCCTGATTAGCGCCTTTTCCTCCCGGAGTGTATTTCAATGATTGTCCTGCTATTGTTTCACCTTTTCGCGGAATTCTATCTGTCTCAACTGACTGGTCAATATTAATACTTCCAACAACTGCAATTTTCATAACTATGTGCCTCCTGTACATTCAACGTTCCATCAATCTTTTATATCTCCGGATGCCTGCGGTCCTTTTGATTTTCCACCTGCAAGAACTAAAACAATCATTGTTAATACATATGGAAGCATCTGCAAGAATTGCTCCGGAATATCAAATTCCATTATAATTCTAATTGCCTGTGAAAATGCAAACAGAAGACTTGCAAAGAATGATCCCAAAGGATTCCATCCTCCGAAGATCGTTGCTGCCAGCGCAATATATCCCCTACCTGCAACCATTTCTTTTACAAACAGATTACTCTGAACAATTGAAAGATAAGAACCGGCTAAACCGCACAACATTCCACACAAAATAACAGAAACATATCTGTATTTTTTAACATTTACTCCGGCTGTTGCAGCCGCCTTCGGATGATCTCCTATCGTACGAAGTCTCAAGCCTGCTTTTGTTTTAAACATGATATACCATGAGATAAAAACTATAAAAAGTGTAATATACAAATACGGCGACTGATTAGTGAACAATGCACCCAGAACAGGAATCTTACTCAATCCAGGGATTGTAATCGTCGGAATCTGAGCAACTTCTTCACTCAGACCTTCTTTATTCCAAATCACTTTACATAATACCAATGTCAATCCAGAAGCAAAAATGTTAATTCCAACTCCGCTGACCGCCTGGTTTGTATGATATTTGATACATAAAACCGCATGTAAAAGTCCGAATAATCCACCCATAATAATCGCAAGTGCAACTCCAAGCCAAGGAACTGATGTAAAAGCAGTCCCCATAACGGCTCCAATTGCACCCATCAGCATCATACCTTCAATTCCGAGGTTAATGATACCACTTCTTTCACAGATTACACTTCCAATTGAAGCTAGAATTAAGGGAATGGCCATTCGCAAAGTAACCATGACCATATCCATAGAAAAAAGATGTGCTAAATTTTCCATTATTTCGCCCTCCTTCTCTTCATGAATGCAACTAATTCCGGAGTCGCTACGAATAGAATAACCAGACCTTGCATCACTTTGATCATACTTGTTGAAACGCCGGCCACATAACTCATTGTCATTGCACCTGATTCTAAAATTCCAAATAAAAGTGCACTCAAGATAACTCCAACCGGATGGTTATTACCTAATACAGCAACCGCGATTCCTGTGAATCCATATCCAGGAGAAAATCCGTCTACGAACTTTCCTGTTTTTCCGAATACTTCCGTAACTCCTGTCAGCGCTGCAATCGCTCCACTGGCTGCCATCGTAATAATAACTGTCTTAACCATACTGATTCCTGCTGCCTGTGCCGCAGAACCATTTTCTCCAACTGCACGAAGTGCAAAACCTGCTCCTGTTTTGTTGATAAATACATATAACAGTGCTGCCAGGATCAATCCCAGAATCAATGCTGTAGTCAGCTGAGATTTTGGCAGGATTTTCGTAAGCATATATTCCTGACCGATCGAAGGTGATTGCATAACTTTGGATTTCGGATCTTTCATCGGACCATGTACACAGTAGCTTGCGAAAAACTTCATAATATAGTTCAGCATGATTGCCACAAGTACTTCATTAATATTCAGCTTTGCCTTTAAAAGGCCATTGAATCCTCCAACCAGTGCTCCGGACATCATTCCTGTTAAAAACGATACAAGAATAACAAGAAATCTAGGAAGCCCCTGCATTGCCAACGCTGTCGCTGTTGCTGTCAATGCTCCGATATAAAGCTGGCCTTCACATCCGATATTAAATAAGCCTGCTTTGTTAGAAAATGCACATGCCATACCAACAAATAATAACGGTACTGTTTTGCCTAATGTTGTCGCAATCGCAGTTTTAGATCCTAAAGCGCCTGCTAACAGTGCCTGAAATGCATTGATTGGATTTTCCCCTGATACAAGCATGATCAATGCAGTAATTAATAAGGATAAAATAATTGCAAATATTGATAAGTATAATTGTTCAAGACTTAAAAATACTTTTTGTTTTTTTACAGTTTGTTTTTCCATTATGATTCCACGCCCCTTTGACCAGCCATTAGCAGACCTATTGACTCATTTGTAAATTCTTCATTTTTTCCAAGTGCCATGACCTCTCCTTTGTACATAACCGCAATACGATCACATAATTGGAAAATGTCTGTAAGTTCTGCTGAAATCAGTAAAATAGCTTTTCCTTGATTCCTCAGTTCCAACAAGATTTCATGAATATAATTGATTGCTCCTATATCCAGACCTCTGACCGGCTGGCAGACCAGAATGAAATCAGAATCTTTTTCTACTTCTCGACTCAAAACCATCTTCTGCTGGTTTCCACCTGACAAAGATCCTATACTCTGCTTTTCATCCACCGCACGCACATCATATTTTTCCATTAATTTTTTTGTTGTCTCAGATAATGTCTTGAAATTAATCCAGCCATGCTGAACATATTTCGGATCATTCTGATTTCCCAATAGATAATTTTCTAAGATTGAAAATCCTGGAAGAATTGCACGCTGATGTCTTTCAGAAGGAATATAACTCATACCAAGTCCCAAACGCTTTTTCGTTGGACATTCTGTAATATCTTCTCCCTTGATGGAAATCTTTCCTTCTTTACACTTCTGCAGTCCCATGATCATCTCTTCCAACTGCATCTGTCCATTCCCTTCAACTCCTGCAATTCCAAGGATTTCCCCGGCATGAACATCAAGTGAAACTGTATTGGACGCATTTTCAAGCAACTTTACATTCTCGATTGATAATATCGTTTCACCTGCATCCTGTTTCTTACGCTCCAAATGGAAAGAAACTTCATGTCCGACCATCTCATTCGCAAGCATTTCTACCGTAACATCCTTTGTAGCTGCCTGGAACACCGATTTTCCGGCTCTTAATACAGTAAGTGAATCCGATACCGCTTTTGTCTCATTCAGCTTATGTGTAATGAAGATAATCGTCTTTCCCTGTTTTCTGATATCTCTGAAAATATCCAAAAGCTCTAATACTTCTTGTGGAGTTAATACGGCTGTCGGTTCGTCCAAAATCAGGATTTCTGCACCGCGGTACAGAGTTTTTAAAATCTCTACTCTTTGTTTCATACCAATTGACAAATCTGCAACCTTAGCCTCTGCATTCAAATCGAAATGATATTTGTCTGATAACTCCTGAACCTTTTTTATTGCTTCTTTTTTATTGATACTGAACTTTCCTGGTTCATTTCCGATCACAACATTTTCCCATACTGTAAGTGCATCCACTAACATGAAATGCTGATGAACCATTCCTAATCCACATTGAAAAGCATTTCTTGCAGAATGTTTTTTAATCTCTTTACCGTTTATCTTTAATTCGCCTTCGTCTGCTTTGTACAAACCGAACAGCACATTCATCAATGTTGTTTTTCCTGCTCCGTTTTCTCCTAACAGGCAGTGTATTTCACCTTTTTTTACTAAGAAATCGATTTGATCGTTTGCAGTAAAACTACCAAAGCGCTTCGTAATTTTTCTCATTTCCACAGCATACATATTTGCCACCTCGATATTTTATGAAAAAGAAGATGCTTAAACTTCAAACATCTTCTTTTCTTATTTCCTACAGTTCTACCGGAACCTGAATTTCTCCAGCAATGATTTTCTCTTTTATCTCTTCTAATTTTTCTACTACATCTTCCGGAACTTTAATATTGCTGCCATCTAATGTATATCCAATTCCTTCATCTTCCAGTCCTAAAACCTTTTCGCTTCCAACCTGAAGATCTCCTTCGAGTGCTGCTTTTACAATATCATATGCTGCAACATCAACACGTTTTAACATACTTGCTACGATATGATCCGGATCTATGATATTCTGATTTGAGTTTGCACCGATTGCAATGAAATCAGATTCCTGAGCTGCTGCAAACACACCAAGACCTGATCCGCCCGCTGCATGGAAAATGATGTCATAACCTTTCCCCTTCTGAGTCGTTGCAATTTCTTTTGCAGTTGTTGTATCACCAAACGGATTATCTCCGCCTACATACTGGATTGCTACATCTGCATCAGAATCAACATACTCGATTCCTGCACGATATCCTGCTGCAAAATGGTTGATAATATCATTCTCAAGTGCACCTACAAATCCATATTTATGATTATCTTCTAATCCATATGTAGCTGCATCCTGTTTCATATATGCTGCCAACGCTCCTACAAGGAACGATCCTTCCTGTTCTTTACAGGAATAACTTACAATATTATCCCCTACTAAAGATGAATCAATGGAAGCATATTTCTGATCCGGATAATCCGGTGCTACTGATGCTAACGCATCTACAGAATCAAAGCCAACACCAATGATTACTTCATATTCGTTTGAATCACTCATCGCACGAAGAATTGTCTCAAAATCTGTTACTTCTTTTGGCTCAGCATAGTCATAGTCTACGCCGAGTTCTTCCTTTGCACGTTCCATACCTTCATATGCAAGGTCATTATAAGACTGATCTCCCAGGCCGCCTAAGCCAAAAACCACAGCAGCTTTCATGTCTGCTTTATCTGAACCAGATTCTTTCTTTCCTTCATCTGATGACCCTGAACATCCCATTAAACCTACTGTCATCATACCTGCTACCATAAGTGCCAACCATTTTTTCATCTTTCTCATTTTATTTCCTCCTCGTAGAATACGTTTTCTTTCTTCTTAATACTTTTTAATAAAACGCCGCGAACAAAGTGTCTAAAACTTTTTTGGAATCAACTTCCATACAATGATTTACATATTCTCCATCAATTGGATATTCTCTTAAGTCTGTTACGACCATTCCTTTACAATATGCACCTTCACATTCTATTCTGGTAACACATCTGTGTGTCTTTACCACACTTGGATCTACCGCTACGATCATTGCCAGCGGATCATGAAGCGGACAACATTCTCTCATCCAATTCTGCTGTCTTGCGCCCTGCATATACCACTTCATCTCTTCTCTTAAGAAATGCATCTGCTCTTTGCACTCTTCTCTGCAATATTTTTCTGCATATTCTAAGTCTTCTTTTCTTAAGATTGTCTTTAATGTCACATCCAATCCTACCATTGTCATATCCCATGGTGTCTGTACTACAATATCAGCTGCCTCAGGATCTCCTCCGATATTAGCTTCAACAACCGGAGAAACATTTCCTGTAGCCAAAACCGTTCCGCCCATGGACACAACCTTTTTAATCTTTCCGGCGAAATCCGGATAACGTTCGATTGTTTTTGCAATATTGGTCATTCGTCCTAATGTGACTAACACCAGTTCGCCTTCATTTTCAGAAGCAATCTGATACAGGAAATCACATACATCCATATCAACAGGTTTTTGATCGGATGGCGGTAATTCAACATTACCGATTCCATTTTTCCCATGAATAAATTCCGGGAAATCAACCTCATCTCCATTCAACGGTTGTTCAGCCCCGACACATACCGGAATCTTATGCTCCATTCCTGCTAATTTTAAGATTCTCAACGCATTGTCAGCGCCTTGCTTTGCTGTCACGTTTCCAACACTTGTAGAAATGCCAACAACTTCTACATCCGGTCTTGCCAGCGCAAATAATATAGCTAAAGAATCATCTACACCCGGATCGCAATCAATACAAATCTTCATCTTTTCCCTCCTTTTACTATATCAAAATAATATTTTCAAATCCATTATCCTCCGCGATTTTTTTGTATTTCATCATTTCATTGGATGATGGAGTCCTGAAAATCTGATCATATGGAGAACGAACTCCAAACTGACGATAAGCGATTATTTTATATCGAATTTGTTTTTTATCTAAATACGGCTTCAGCAATTTTGTGATTTGAAAAACAGTATCTTCATTCGGCAGTTGATCCGGTACTATAACTGTACGAATCTCCTCAAGCTTTCCATGTTCAGCTAAGTAAACTGCATTTTTCAGAACCTGCTCATTACTCATACCGGTTAATTTCTTATGTGCATCGCAATCAAATGCTTTAACATCCAACATCACACCATCACAAACATTCATAAGCTCTGCATCCTGTGAAAAATCATAACTGCCATTACTATCAATTAATGTTGATAATCCTTGCTGCTTCGCTAATAAAAATAACTCAGCCAGGAAATCTCTTTGCAGTGTACACTCACCGCCTGACACCGTAATTCCTCTTATATATGGAAGATCCAGTGCAATCTGTTCCATAATCTGTTCCGCTGTATAATCTTTCACTCGTGGCGAAGACATATGAGGACATACATGGATACAAGTATCACATTCACAACATTTATCTTCATCCCATACAATCTTTCCGTCTTTCAGGGAAAGTGCTTTGGCTGGACACTTCTCGACACATGCACCACATTGAACACACTGCCCGATTGTCTCCGGATTGTGACAGTAAGAACATTTAAAATTACATTTTTGTAAAAAAACAGCTGCTCTGTTTCCCGGTCCATCTACAACACTGCTATGAATAATTTTATTCACAATCGCCATTTAAGCTCCGCACCTTTCTTTCATAGATCTTACTGTTTTTCACTTCGTAATATCCCCATTTTGCATTTGCCTGAGGAACTGCAATACCATTGTCTAATTTAGCAATATCCGACTTTTTCACCAGATATCCTGTGATTCTAATAACATCTGAATCAGACGAATAGGTTGAAAAATACTGCATTCCTTCTTTAAATCCACCCTTGATCAGATCCAAAATAGCATCCGGATTTCTTTTTGCGGTTTCATCAAACGGGAAAATATCACCCACGCCTGATGGGAAGAAATGATGTACTTTTGCACAGTGATGTAAATGCTGATGCAGCGGAAGCTCCGATCCAATCGCAATACGTGCTCCCGGACTGATATCATAGTCACTGTCTATTCCAACCTGAGCATGTAATGGAAAATGATGTTCCGTGCAATCACAATATTTACTCTCAAAAGAGTTTACACATTCCTGAAGTTTTTCCAGGATTCGGATGGCCAGCTGATCTGCATCTTCGCTATATCCATAACGGTCAGATTTATGCTCTTTTTCCATCAATGTGTTTACGCACTCATTCATACCGACAACACCAAACATGCCGGTGAAATTTTCAACCTTAACAAATCCCTCTTGTACTAAGAAATTTGATTTAAAGAAATGACTCTTTTCTACCAAAAATTCGATTTTATTTTCAATATATCCACACAGTTCTTTTACTGCGCGCGGCAATAACTCTTCCAGGAAATGCTCGCTGTCTTTTGCACGTTCTGCCAGTCTACTTAAAACAACACGAGATAATGTAAAGGAGCCGCCTGCTATCGGTAAAGCGTTGTAGCAACTTGCAATTCCATAAGCGCCATCATACAGCTTGCGATACATTTTGTGATTTGCAAAACTTGGCTTCGCACAATTCAATGCACAGATCACACATTTTTCTGCAAAATCATCCGGTGTTATATCCGGATCATAAAGCAGTGTGATTGAAGGAATTGCATTTTTCAATTCTGTTTCAATCTCAACGATCATCTCACCTGCCCTTGTTGCTTCAGGTCCTAAGTTCATGTGGCAATAAGAATCCGGAATTGAGCGGTCTAAAAAGATCAGGAAGCTTTTGATCAGCTTATATGCATTCTCATCATCCATGAATGGTTCCAGCAATTTATCTACAGATCCCAGGTAAACCGGATAATGTGTAACTGATGGGACATGACGATAAAAGATTTCCAATGTCTGAATCGCTTCGAATAAATTTTCAGGTGGATCCAAACGTAAGAATTTGCATCCTTCTCTCATTAATTTTTCATAATCCGGAAGAATATATCTCGGTTGATATGTGACATTTCCTTCTGCCATTCTGCACAAACATCCCGCCTCACACAATTCTCTAAACTCATTTGTAGTTTCGAAAAATTCCACATAAGACAATGGCACATCCGATAACGCGATCATAGCCTGCTCATGCGTAAGTGCACTATTTGTTATGATCGATTCCACAGTTTCTTTTAAATTAGTAATGTTTAACATGGCAATACCTCCCAAATAATTTAATACTGAAACAACGGTTGAAATTTATTGTCCTCTTATGGCCTTTATGATATCATTAGGATGAAATTTAAAAAAATGCCATTTGGCATGTTTCTAGAAGAAAGGAACAAAAAATGTCCGGAGATCTAAAAAAAATTGTTGAATATGCAGAAAATTTTTTAGAAAAAAGCTTAGAATCTAAAACTTTTTTAGATTTACTTAATCAGGCAGGGCTAAAAATTGAGCACGCCGCCAAGAATGATTGTCTTATTTATAATGATATGCCTTCGAAATATGTCTATATACTTTTAAAGGGCGCCTGTTATTCTGAAAAATACAGTCCTTCCGGAAAATTATTAACTGCTGTGGCCTGCAAACCTATAGAAATCTACGGCTTATTTGAAGCTGTACATCCTACATTAAACAGACACACAGCAACGATTCGCTGTGCTTCTGATTGTTCCTATATTCGCATTCCGATACAAACATATCTGGATCAACTTTCAAGAGATCCTGAATTCGGAGTGCTCAGCCTTAAGCATTTGTCCTTATTAGTTGAACGTATTTTGAATGAAAATGAATATTTGCTTTTAAATAATACAAAAGACAGGTTATTGCTTCATCTATTTCGATGTTGTGAAAATCAGAAATTTCCTGTCATCGTCAAAACAACAAAAGAAGAATTGGCTCAGCTGCTTAACATCAGCCTTCGTACGCTATACAGACATTTAGACTGTCTGTACGAGGAGGGACTGATTGCAACCGAGCATGGGAAAATAGTGATTTATGAATCACATTATCAGAAAATTAAAGAGGCGGTTCTTACGTTTGTTTAAAGCTGCTTTTTACACAAAAAGCAGCTAATCTATTTTCCAGACTAACTGCTCCTGTTGAATTCTTTTATTAATTTTGTTCTGTCTCCGAGATCTCTAATTTCCTCTTCTGAAATTCCATATTAGACAGTAAGATGTTCATTGCAAAACCTACAAGCAAAGCCCATCCGGAACCTTTAAATGCAAGCACTGCTGCCATTACTCCGGCAATACTTTTATCTGTACTCGTCTTACAATAATCCATACCGATTCTTGCACATACATATGCCTGGAATAACAAAGTGATCGCAGAACCCACGCCCATGATTGGTTTCATGAATGACACGATCGGCACTAAAATAACACTGATGAATGTTGCCATACGGAAAGAACTCATTCCACCGATCAGCGATTTCATCGCTTTCTTTCCTTCTTTATAACGCATTGCAACAGATACGGTCATACCAATCCAAAGCGGACCTGCCAGTGGTGGAAACGGTGCAAAAATTGCAAGGAGCAGGTTTCTAAGACCACTGATCAGGTTTGATCTGCTTGAATTAAAGTCAATATATTCGTCACTTCTACTGTCCTGTGCTTCCTCTACCAACGTCTGTGATGTAACAAAATCTCCAAACGCAAGTACATAACAGATCAACGCCAACGGAATTGCACTTATAAATTTTGAAATCGGTGGAAATCCGACTGCAAAAATACTGACTGTGTGGAAAATATTACTAAAGTCAGGAATTCGGATGAGTGTTCCAAGTTCGAGAACCGGTTTTGACAATTCTCCAAGCAATACTCCTGCTAACATAGCAATCAGATATGGGAATAAGTTTCCATATTTTGCCATGATATCCAATATTTTATATTTTTCTCTGTTCTTTTCACAGAACGGTGAAAAACTCAAAAACGCAAGTAACAATGTACCGGAAAGTGTTGCGATTGGCGCAGTCATCAGCTGGCTTCCATCTGAGAGCTGTCCTTGCAATACTGTAATCGGTGCTGCAATCAGAATACCGCCTTTGATTGAATTCGGCACACCATTCACGAATTTATCTGCAAGCTTGGTAATTCCCATAAATATAAATACAAATGCAACAAGCAGCTGCAATGCAATCATTGCCTGAATACGCTCCGGTCCTTTTGGGAATCCATTTAAATATGCCAGTGTAAATGGTAATGTCGGTGTGATCCATCCCGGGACAACCGGATCTCCTAACCATCCATGAAGCATGTACATAAATACTTCAATGATGACGCAGCTCCATGCAAGTTCATACGGAAGTCCAAGATTATCCGTCAGATACGGAATCGAACTTAACGCAGTAGCGCCAAGGATCAGACCTTGAAAAAATTCTACATATTCTAATTTATAATGAATTCCCGGAATACGCCACTGAAATGGGCCGAGTGGAATATAGGGAAGTTCGTTGGCTTTTCTTGTTCTTTTCGGACTCATCTTTTAAGCTTCTCCTTCATTTTTCGATTTACAAGTGTCTATTTTTTAACAATTTAATCTCAAAAAAAGGACTGCATTCTTTTTGATGATAACATCTTTTGGAACAACAGTCCATTTTTTTCGTATGAATTGAGATTGTTACTATGTTACTTCCTATAATGCACTTTTTCCGAAGATTTTTTTGTGCTGTGCTACTAAGTAGAGAGAACTTAAAATAGCAAGGATTGCAAATACTAACAGCATGATCATGAGGCTGTATACTGCACTTGCCTCACCAGATGATTTTGTAAGCTGTGCTGCCACTACTGGGATCAGGTAGCTTGCCGCACCCATAAATGTGTAATAAATACCAGTATTTCTACCCTTCGGTCCTGGGTTAAATAACTGAACAACTGCAAGACCTGTCTGAAGAGCACCTCCTGCTGCGAAGAATCCCAACATTGCGATAGCGATGTAAATGATTGCTACCTGATGGATAAACAGTACACCCGTAAGTGCCACTGCTGTACAGATAGAGTCAATAAGGACAACCTTTAGCGGGTTCCATTTTAATTTTGCCATCATGAACGCCCAGAAAAGTACTGCACAGATAGACCCGATTGTATAAATAGAAGTCATACCTGCTGCCTGAATCTCGGAAAGTCCACATACGGAAAGTCCAAATGCTTTTGTATACTGCTGTGCGCCATACATGATCGCCATGCAAAGGAACGCATAAAACATTACAAGAAATACGATAAATTTATTTGGCTTTACAATCATTGCAGCCTTCGCTGCATCAATCTCTGCCTGCGCTGCATTATCGGATTTGTCTTTCTTTCCTTCTGACGCTTTCTTCTGATCATCATACGCAAACGGTACAATAATTGCAAGTACCAGACAAACAACTGACATCACAAGCGGAATAATAACATTTAATTTCCAGTTTCCGCTGTTTGCATTGTGAACAACCATGAATGGATAAATCATACCGGAAACAGAAACAAAAAATTTGATTCCGATCAGTGCAGATCCAGGTGCTGCCGGATAAGCTTCCTGTACAGCCGGATATCCTGATGCATCCCAGAAACCGGATGTTGCAACTCCTGAAACAAATCCACATACAGAAGCAACTAATGCACTTTTTGTAAATAAGAATCCAAGGAAGCATAGGATATATAATGCTGCTCCACCGATCATTAATTTTTTACGTCCTACATGATCCGAAATCTCTCCACCGATCCAGACGCTGACGAATTTACCAAAGCCTGTCCATGCAACTGCTGTACTTACCGCTGCAAGACCTGCTGCATATGCTGCTGACTGTGGGTCTGCCATATTGAATCCCCACTGTTTTGCAAAGTTTACGTTGTTCTGACTTAAAATGATAGCCTGGATACCATGTGTTAAATAGCAAAAATATACACAAAGGATAGACCACAAATATTTCTTTGCTCTCATTCCATCATTCTCCTTTTGTGAATGTAATTATTTTGCCTGAGCCTTCTGAAATTCCTGATACTCAGCAAGTGGCATCTCTTTTCCAACAAACAGTTCGTAGTTAACTGCCCCCTGCTGCAGAAGCATTCCTGCGCCACCGATTGCTTTGCATCCTGCTTCTTCTGCTTCAAGGATCATCTTTGTCTTCTCTGGATTGTATACAGTATCTGCAACGACAAGATCCTTACGGAATAAAGATTTGTCAACCAGAGTTACATCCTCGTGTGGTTTCATTCCCATAATCGTTGTATTGATAAGAATATCACAAGTTTTAATTTCTTCTTCCAGTTTAGCCTTATCAGCAAGATCCTCTACAGTAACAACACAGTCCGGACACTTCTCTGCTAATTTAGCCTTTGTTCCTTCTGCTCTTTCGTAGAATTTATCTTTCACATTGAAAATATTAACTTCTTTTGCTCCGTCTAATGCTAACTGAACCTGAATAGCTGTAGCTGCTCCACCGGCACCAAGTACAACGATCTTTTTATCTTTTACAGATACACCGTTGATCTCAAGATTTTTAACAAATCCAACACCATCTGTAATGTATCCTGTGATCACACCGTTATCATTTACAAATGCGTTACATGCTCCGATGATCTCTGCTGCCGGAGAAAGTTTGTCAACTAACTTTGCTGCAATATTTTTACATGGCATTGTAAAGTTACCCGCGCGCATGTTGAATAAACGGATTGCCTCAAATGCTTTTGGCATTTCTTCCTCTGTTACATCAAATGCCAGATATGCATAATCTAATCCGTCATGCTGGAAACTGAAGTTGTACATTGCAGGTGATCCTGAGTGTCCAACCGGTGATCCAAATAATCCCATTAAGCCTGTGTGTCCAGAAATTCTTTTTTCCATGATTCTAATCCTCCTGATATAATTTCATTTATAAATTCAATGCAACCTCATATGCTTCTTTTGTGGCATCCAGTGCACGGCGTGCTCTTACTGCGTCACCTACCATGTGGACTTCTGGTACGATGTCTTTTAATTCTTCTGCAAAGTCATAAACTACATTCTGTCCATCACGGTGTGTATAACGTGAGCTGAATCCCATAGAGAGAACAACTGTGTCGAATCCTCTTGCCTCGTAGATCGTCTCGTCTGATTTATCTGCTGCATTTTTGTAACTTACGCCATCTGAGAAGATCTCTGATACAGCTGCACTTGTAATCTGTTTGATGCCATATTTCTCAAATGCTTCCATAAGAAAAATTCTGTGCTCATGGATCACATCCGGTCCGATCGCGTCTCTCATTTCGATAATGGCTACTTCATGTCCCTGCTCTGCTAAGAAGTCTGCTGTCTCTGCACCTACCATACCGCCACCAACAACTAAGACTTTATGTCCTACCGGGCGTGTTCCTTCCAGGCAGTCAACACCATAGACGATATCCGGATTTTCAATACCTTTGATAAATGGAAGTACTAAAGTCTCAGCTCCTGTTGCAAGGATCACTGCATCCGGTGTATCTTCTTTCAACATCTGTGCAGTTACTTTTGTATTCATCTTGATATTAACTCCGGCTTTTTCACATTTTACAATGTAACTTCTGATCATACCTGTGATATCACCTTTTCCTGGTGGATATGCAGCCAATCTCATATTACCGCCAAGCTTATCTGTAGCTTCAAATAATGTTACATCATGTCCGCGTCTCTTCGCTGTAAATGCAGCACACATACCTGCCACACCACCACCGATCACGTAAACTTTTTTCGCCTTCCCAGCCTTCGGAAGTCCTTCTTTTTCATGTCCAAGTACTGGATTTACAAGACAACAGATTGGTTTACCTGCATACATATTGGCAACACAGCCCTGAAGACAGGCGATACATGGTGTAAGATCTTCCAGTCTTTCTTCCATTGCTTTCTGTGGTGTGTGCGGATCTGCAAGTGACTGACGTCCAAATGCTACTAAATCTGCATTTCCCATTTTAATGATCTGTTCTGCAAACTGTGGTTCTGTATATCTTCCGACTGTAATAACCGGAATAGAAACACATTTCTTGATATTTGCAACAAGCTCTGCTGAGAATCCGCCGTGAATTCCTGTCGGAGCCCACATATACTCATCTTTTAAATGTACTGCACGGGATACGTGAAGACCATCAATTCCGCAATCTTCTAAATAAGAAGCAACTGCACACATATCGTGATTATCAAGTCCTCCAAACATGTCTTCTGTACTGTTAATACGTGCAAGAACAGCAATCTTTCCTTCTGTTTTCTTCTTTACTTCTTCAATAATGAGACGTGAAAATCTCATTCTGTTCTCAAAGTTTCCGCCAAATTCATCGACACGCTTATTTGTTCTTGGTGACATAAATGAATTTACAAGATAGCCGTGTGCCATGTGGATCTCTACTGCATCTGCTCCACCTTTCATTGCACGTTCTGCTGCTTCACCATATCCTTTTACAAGCTCATACACTTTTTCTGTAGATACTTCTTCCGGAATGTCTCTTCCATCTGCTGATGCGATTGCTGTAGCAGCCTGGATCGGTGCTCCTGCATTCTTTGCATTTCCTTCCGGTCCTGCATTCTGAAGCTGGATAGATACCTTTGCACCTTCTTCATGGCAGGCATCTGTAATTTTCTTCAGGCTTTCAATGCTGTTGTCATCATAAAGACATGGTTTCTTAGGACCGCCCTTCGCTCCTTTATGTACTACAGTCGCTTCAATTGTGATCAGACCAAACTGACCTTTTGCACGCTCACCATAGTAAGCCACAGATTCGTCACTCCATGTTCCGTCTGAATTTGCGAAATTATTTCCCATCGGTGGAACCACAAAACGATTTTTAACAGTCATAGGTCCAATCTGAATCGGAGAAAACATATTTTTGAATTTCATCATTTTACCTCTCTCTTTGGCATCATCTGTTTTTCAAATTAGTCTACCAACTCTGGCCAAACTTCTTTTAATACTTTCTCTGTGTTTTCATATGTATAAGCAGCTGCTTCTTTCAGTCCTTTTCCAAGGATTGCATCAGAAATAACTTCTACACCAACAACCTTCGGATCAACTCCTGCGTCTTTAATCATCTTAACAAATCCTGCTGTATCTTTTGCTCCTGTTCCCGGTGCAAGACGATCATGCATAGACTCATCTCTTAAAATAGGTGCTGCATATGGTCTTTCATAAGCATCATTGATCTGGATAGAAATAACTTTCTTGGCAATCTCCGGTGTAAGGATATCGTATGGCTGATCTGCTCTTACCCAGTGCCATGTATCAAGAATGAGCATTGCGTTGCCGCATCCAGAAGCTTTTACAACTTCCCAGCCTTTCTTAAGATCCGGAATTCCGCTGTATGGCATCGGCTCAACACCAATGATGTATTTTCCTGCTCTCTGGCAAAGTTCTTTTAATTTCTGTGCTGTGTACTCAACAGAATAATTTTCCATCAGTCCACAGTTGATGTGGCCTACTCCAAAGAGTTCGCACATATGGAAACACATCTGCTCTTTGTATTTCTGCTCATAAGAACGATGTTCCTCACACCACTGAACAATGTACTCTACCTCTGTTACTTTCATATCATGTTTGTCAAGAATTGCAAGAATGTCTTCATCATGAAGTCCTTCATTCAATGCATCAACATAAGTCTCTGCACGAAGACCGATTCCTTCATATCCTGCTTCCTTTGCAGCGATTACACGATCTTCAAATTTGCACTGATCTCCAAGTGTCCATGAACTTACTGTGATTGGGTTTTTCTTTGACATAATTCTTCCTCCATTGTAAAAATTGAATATAATCCATTGGATTTTTCTGTTCAATCTTGTTGTTTTTTTCTATTTTTATTATATCTGTTTGTTAAATAAATGACAAATTGGTAATTCTATCACGATCCATGCATTTTGTTTATAGATTTTATTTACACTTCATGTTACGATATTATTATCAATAAGCATTATTGCGTATTTATCTCTCAAATAGAGTAACTGTTCAGAGCCAACCTCCAAAATGCTACGCATTTCGTCGGTGTGGCGTATCCGCCAAATAAAATTTCAAAAACAGTCTTAAAAATGCAAGCATTTTACATCTGTTTTATGAAATTTTGCTTGGCTCTGAACAGTTACCAAATAGATATAAAATGAACCTGATTAAATGGGAAGATACAAATTTTTATAAGGAAGGTACCAGACTTTATGAATCTCTATCATCTTAGATATTTTGTTACTCTCGCTCATCTTGAACACTACACAAAGGCTGCGGAGATTCTTTCTATCACTCAACCAAGCTTAAGTCATGCAATCTCATCTCTGGAAAGTGAGCTCGGAGTAAAACTCTTTGAAAAAGATGGACGTAACGTTGTCCTCACAAAATGTGGACAGGCTTTTCTTGTCGATGTGGAACAGGCTTTGGATATGCTGGATTCAAGCATCAATAAACTGCAGATGACCGGATTTGGGGAAGGCCGCATCGATATTGTTGAACTCCGTACGCTCAGCAGTGCAGTTGTTCCGAACTTTGTAAAAGGTTTTTTGGATTCCACGCCTAACAAAAAAATCGATTTTTATTTTCACAGTTCGACCGGACTCACATCCGACATGATCCAGGGATTAAAAGAGCGAAAATACGACATCGCATTTTGTTCCAAGATGGACAATGAACCGCTCGTTGAGTTTGTTCCGGTCGCAAAACAAGAGCTTGTACTGATCGTACCGGAAGGACATCCTTTGGACGGGAAAACTTCGATTGATCTAAAAGAAGCGCTTACGTATCCGCACATCGTTTTCTCTAAGCGAAGCGGTTTAAGACATGTAATTGATAAGTTATTTGAAAAATGTGGCGGATACCCTCAGATTGCTTACTCAATGGAAGAAGATCAGGGTGTTGCCGGATTAGTCAGTGCCGGATTCGGCATCGCAGTTGTGCCGCGAATGCCGATTCTTTCCTCTTTACCGGTTTCAATCATAGAAATTTCAACTCCGTCCTGGGAGAGACTCTTCTACATGGCAACTTTGAAGAATGTTTATCAGACACCTGTTGTTACGAATTTTAAGAATTATGTATTGGAGCATGCTGAAATATAGAATGATACATTTCTTCTACTTTACAGCATCGGTACGATCATATTTACCCAGAACCAGCTCACCGGCATCACAAGCACCATGGCCGGGATCATGTCTGCGACTGGAAAATCGTGAATCTTTGCGATCCGGAAACCAGTTGCAAGAAGCAGAAAGCCTCCACATGCCTTGAAGTCGGCAATCATATCCGGCGTGGTCAGTGGAAAGATAAATTTTGCTGCTGCGAATATAATAAGGAAGATCACACACTGCGGAATTGCAACTGCAGCAACCACCATACCTAATGTTCCTCCAAAAATCATCGCAGTAAAGAAATCCAGAATCGACTTCGAAATCAAAATTGTATGATCACCGCTCATTCCGGAATCCAGTGAACCATAAATCCCTGTCCCACTGGCACAAAACAATACGATGATCGTCACAAGCATTGACATATACTCTTCTCTGGACATGGATTTGTTCTTATTTGAGAAGAGTTTTCCCACTGTTTTCTCCATGCAGGTCGCTCCGCCATTAATAATTCCGCCCAGATTGACTGCTAGACCAAAGGCAGTTCCAATTATCACTGCAAAAATAACAGCAGGCATATTTTTCATAAGTCCAATGGAACTAACTCCCATTCCCATTGAACAGATACCAAATATCTTGGTAAGTTCCGAATTAATTTTTGCAGGCAGCTTGTGCCCAAATAATGCCCCGATCACACCGCCGGCTGCAACCGACAGGGCATTGATAATAACTCCTATTGGCATATTCATCCCTCTACTTTCTAAAACACAGATGCGGTGTAAGGAATCTCCTACACCGCAAATTTTCAGTTTCATATTCAGTTTATCATAATACTTTTATAATGTAAAGCTTTTATTTTCCCTATATATATGTTCTTTTACAGTGAACTCACTGTCCGTGAGCATACGCTGTAAGTTTTCTTTAAAAGCAAGGTAGACGAAACGACTCTCCACTGTTTATCTACCTTGCTCACCCTAGTATCAAATATTTATCTATCTCTTAATTCTAGCACATTTTTTCAAGAAGCAGATCTGATTTAATAGTGTATTTCTTTTAAAATCTGCCCCTTTACAATGCCTCAATTATCTCTTAAATTTATATTTCCCTTTTCCGTAACCGGATACAGGTTCAATAATCTCTGCCTGCACCAAATTGGAAAGAAGTTTGGAAGCACCTGAACCTTTCAGCTCGAGAAGCTTCATAACTGCACTTCTTCCAAATACCTCATCAAAGCCAAACTCTTCAAAGAGTCTATGAATATGAACTGTCGTTTTTACTGAGAAAGCGCTGCCTTTTTCGGAAAGTACACTTTCAATATCCACTTTTTCGTCTTGAATATCCACTTTTTCATTCTCAATATCCACTTTTCGATCTTGAATGTCCACTTTTCCTTCAATATTACAAAAGAAGAGAACTCTCATTTTACTGGAGTTCTCTTCTTTTAGTCATTTACTATTTTTCTTTGATTTACTCACTCTCTTTTCCAAAATTCACAGCAAGTACGATCATATTGATTCCCTGCATTAAAACAGCAAATGCAATCATATATCCAACTGAGAACATAGTCAATACCGGATGGGTAAAGGCTATAATACTTACAATAATGGATAACACACCACAAACAATTGCTAAAATTGCTTTTCCCTTAGAATCTTTAAACTTCTTCACTCCGGTTACAATCTGGAAGATACCATAAACCAGGATGCTGGCTCCAACCAGATAAGTTGCCATGATATCTGTCAGGAATCTCTGTACGCCACTGAACAATAAAATGATACCGCCAAGTCCTTCCAGGACTCCAAGAATACATCCTCCGATATCTTTCTTCTCTTTTGACAATGAAAGTATCACAAGTTCAATACCATTCACGAAGAGAAGCATTCCAAGAATCCATCCGATTGCTAAAAAAGTCCTCATAGGCCGAACTACTGCATAAAAACCTAACAACACTGTCAGAATTCCCGTGATCATTGTGATAATTTTAATTGTTTTATTCTCCTTCATTTTTGCTGCCCTTTTCATTTCTGCATTTCTTTTGTTTTTTCTATGATAACACAAATTTTTATTTACTTGTTACCTTTTTTTATATTTTACTCCACAGCCAAATACAAGCATTGAGAATATCAATATCGTAATCCAAATTGTTGCTTTGCTCTCATCTCCTGTTTTCGCATTTGTTGTGCTTTCGTCTTGTAAATGTTTCTCCTCATCTTCGGGATGGTTCTCCTGCTCATTCTCGGAATTTCCTGTCACATATGCTTTTACGCTGGTACTTCCTGCATAAGTTGCAGAATCTGTTGTCTCCTGAGCCAGAGATTTCTTTGGAACTGATAAAGTACAAATACATACAAGAACGAGCGACATAAAAAAGAGTCTAAGCAAGCTTTTTCTTGTATTATTCCACTCTTTTTTATTGTGCATGTACATCTACAATCTTTGTATAGAAATTAAGTGTACCAGTGTACTGTCCACCCCAGACAGAAAGATCTTTATTATATAACTGATTACGGTTCAGTCTTAATTTGTCAGTTGCTTCTTGACCTGCTCCCGTAAATAGATTAAATAAAAATCCATTTGCATACCATGTCCCATTTTGAATACTCTCATCGTTGTTATTCATAATCTCATAATTCAGAGCACAATCTGAATGTGTATTATGTGTCAGGCAAAACGGATCAGTACTTTGAGTTGCTGTCGCATCTTTCACTAAAACAGCGATTCCACTTCCTGCCGCCAGATTATCTGCTTGGATACAAGATACTGTGATATCTTTGGTTGAATATGCATTTCCTTCTGTCTCAGGCTGCTGTATTTTTCCAAAATCAACCTTATCCGGAATTTCTATAACATAAGCTGCTTTATTTTCCTCCACTGTTGCAGTCACTTGCGTATCTCCCGCTTTGTTAGTCTCACTATCCGGATTAAGCTCTTTTGCAAAAACACCTGTTGACATAACAGATACCATCATCGTTGCTGCCATAAATCCTGCTACTAATTTGTTTTTCATCATTCTACCTCCACGTTTTATTCTTTTACATATAATTTAAACTCTGCGCTTCCGCCGTTTAACGGACTTTTATCTTCTAATGAATAACACTTATATTCTATAACTGCCTGATACTCTCCGGCTTCCAGTTCCTGGTCAAGCGTAATATTCTCCAGACCTTCTCCCGGTTTCAGCTCTTGTGATTCGAACAGTTTCGTTCCGTCTTCCAGTTTCAAAACAATTACAAAAATGCAATCATTATCTGCCGGATTACCAATGCTTACTGTCTGCTCTTTTGTATTCGCCTTCATTACCATACTTGTATATCCCGGAATCAGGATTCCTTTTTCCTCGGAAGGTTCTTCCTCCTCGATATCCACATCCCAGGCTACTACTTCTGCAGACGAATTTCCGGTTTTCTGATTCTTTTGGTTCATAACATACCAGGTAATTCCTGCGGCTGCTATCACAGCCGCAATCAGAATTCCGATTATAATCTTTGTCTTTTTTTTCATCTTATTTTTTTGCTTTCTTTTTTCTCCAGTAAATAACTCCACCTGCTACACTACCTGCCACAACAACAATACAAAGCAAAAGAATCACACTGCTGTTATCTCCTGTTTTTATTGTATCCTTAATATGATCAACTGCTTTGGAGATCTCACTCTTTTCTGCCAGTACAGCAAACGGAAGCATCTCTTCTACATCTTTTGAGGCGATCATCTGTTTATCAATTTCAAGCTCTTCGATCTGATTATTTCGATAAACAAGAACCTTATATCCTTTTCCTCGATACTTTGACAAATCCAGTTTTACATTCAGATTTCCTTCGTATGCAGACGGCTGTCCATCTTCATATACTAACGTCGGTTCTGCTGAATAAAGAACCTGCTTATCTGTCTTCTGTGCATATTTCTTAAATGCCTGATAAATGTCATTCTTCTTGTCAAGCTCGTTCAACTGAAGTTTCGTATCTTTATGCATCATACCTTTTACGGTAAGTCCTCTTGATGCATTCACTAATTCAACTTCCGTAATAAGCGAAGATAAGATTCTTGGATACCCCTGATTCTTTGTTAAATTCCATGTCCAACTACACAATTCTTCATTGCCTGCTACCAGAGTATTTAATTCCTCTTTAAAAGCATTGCTCTTCATCTCAGCCGCTGTTTTCGCTGTTCCCTGTTCTTCATTTCCTGATAAGGTATCCAGGTAATATGTGTTATTCACAGTTCCTGCTGTTTCTTCTTTTGTGCCAAATACTGCTCCGGTTGTCCCACCTTCTATCGCAGTTTGTGCACTATATGCAATTTGAATGGAGCCATTTTTATCCAGCTTTCCAACAATTCCTCCGGCAATTCCATTTTCCTTTGTTGACAGAGCACCTATACTCATACAGTTCTCAATCGTTCCGCTGTTTACTACTGCAATTCCTCCAGCAATTCCATCTGATGCACTTGCTGTTGCCTTTGCATAGTTCGCAGTATTTCGAATCACACCTTTATTCTCAACTACAACGCCTCCTGCCATTGATGTGCCCTTAACAAATGTCGTTGTCTCCGTCAAATTTTTAGGCTCATGCGTGAGTTGATCAGTAAATGGACCGCTGAGATTTGATCCACTGATACACTCATCAATCAATCCATAATTGACAATCGCTAGACCTGCTGCTTTCTCTCCTTCAATATTTTGATAAAAAGCTGCGAAATTCTTTACACTTCCCCGTGCACCGATCGTATCAAAAAGTGCTGCATTTCCATCTGATGATTTGATATCGAATCGGTAGACATAATATCCTTGTCCGTCAAATGTACCATTATACGGATTGTCTGCTGAACCGATTGATTCTGTCATTGTTTTACCGTTTCCGAAAATTGTGTTCATCAGCTTGAAGTTTGCACGATTGTTCTTCTTAACAATTTCCGGAATTTTCTTAAATTCTTCAAATGTACGAATCTCGTAAGTTTCTTCTACAGGTTCTTTCTCATAATTCGAATAGGTTCCATCTTCCCAACGATAGACTGTGCCATGTGTATCATCCAGAACCGGATAAGCATCCGGAGTTTCTCCGTTATCAATATTCTGATACCATACTTGAGAGCCGTCTGTCACCTCGTTATTTAAAAGATATGCCTCTTCACCACTCTTGAACTGTTCTGCTGTCTTTGCCTTTGCCAGTTCTTCATCATTCGCAATCTCAGCTTCTCCTAGGAAACCTTTTACCGGAAGTGTATCGAGATAATAATTATTCTTGATTCCATCTTTCTTCGCCGCACAGTATCCGGAAATTGCACCATAGATCTCCTTCCACTCTTCAGCAAGCACACTGCCATAATTGTAACAATCAGAAAGAATGAAATCCTCTTCACCTAATGCAACCTGTCCGGTGATTCCACCGCTGTAACCACGTCCTCCGTGATTTTCCACTTTATAATATGTGATCAATCCGTAATTTGCACAATCCTTGATTTTTGTGCCGCCTGCATATGTATCATCATCAGTTACAAAACCTACAATTCCACCGACTCCGTAGAAACTATAATCCAGTACGATCTTACCTGAATATGTACTCTCCTCTATAGAAGTTGCTGCATTGATCTCTCCGACAATTCCGCCGATATAGTATATCAATCCACTTCCAATATTTACATTTGAATTCACCCGCCTGATCACACTGTCGGAAGTTGTTCCTACAACACCACCTACTGCACTTGCCGCCTCTGCTGTTGTAACGATTGTTCCATTCAGTGTAAAGTTCTTAAGCGTCGCTTTCTTTGCCTCGTCTGTCTCGTTCGGGTCACTCATAAGGTTCTGGAAAAAGCCTATTGACTGATCATTTACTTTCGTCATACTGAAATCAGAAATCGTATGATTCTGTCCGTCGAAAATTCCTTTGAATTCTCCGATTGGTTTCCATTCATAGTTTTCATCCGCCGGATTCTTAAGTGAAATGTCAGACACCAGCACTCCATGTGCATCTGGCTTTGCTTCCTGAATCTGTGTATGTTCACCGTCCCCATTTACAAGAGCGGCAAACCAAAACATCTGTCCACCATTCCCAATCTCATAACTGCCTGTAGATTCATTATAGTCTGCCGGCTGATATCCACCACATTTCGTACAGAATCCATTGTCATAGGAATGTTCCTTGCAGACTGCATTATAATATAATGTAATATCCTTCTTCATCCGGACTCAATGTCGCGATCTGGTCTTTTGTCAACAACGTTTCTTCCGAAGTTACTTCTGATGGATTTTCTGTATTGTTATGTCTCTGTAATGTAATGGATTCCAGAACAGTTGTACCTTCCGCCTTAAACCGAAGTGTTACCTCTTTTCCTGAAGGAACAGTATTTTCCTGACATGTTGTCCCATCTTCCTGAATCATTTCTAACTCTGTATCTCCGACTCCATTCGTAGCAACATCAACTTTCGTCTTATAATAACTATCTTCTTGTGGGCGGTTCTTTAATATAACGGTATATGCCGAATATGCCCCCGCTGATTTATCCGGTTGAATTTTTTCTGCACTTAAAGTAGAACTTTCAAGACTGCTTCCCGGATACTGTCCTGTTGTATCAACCACATGGAAAATCGTATAGCTTGTCGCCCATGCATCATGATAATCAAAATCATAATCCGATAAAGCAATATATGTTTTTGTATCTTTTTTTGTAAGCAGGTATTCACTCAGATAATCACCAGGTATACTTGATAATACACTGAATAGTCCTGTAGCGAATAAGCTCTGAAATTCCGCCGTATTTTTCGCGCAACTAAATTGATTCTGCCCATCGCTATAATTTTCTTTTGTTAAATTAATAAAATCACAAGATGGAATATGTTGATCTCTCGCCAAAGTAAGATCTATTTTCTCTTCAAATTGATAAAACCGCAAATTTTCAGGAACAGAATCGTCTGAATTCCAAGCCCAATCCTCTTCCGCATCGTGTGGCTGTGATGTATCGAAAATATAATAAATATCTATTCCCGATGGATTCTCCTCCGTTTTAGGTGTCGGCACAGCAATTCTGTGAAAATTAACAAACGGCGTAATTACATCAGCATTGGATTTCCAACCATACTCCTCAATAAGGTAAAGATAACCTTCGTTAAACGCATCGATAATCGGTTGCTCATTCTCATAGAACTCGTCTGTTAATTTTTCATGGTAATTTTCATTTTTCATACGTACAGATACCATGTCTTCTGGCTTTACAAATTCATCCAATTTCATCCGAATCGAACCAACCGTTGAATCCGAAACTAATATTTCTCTGTCAAGCATAGTATCCATAGCTTTGGCAACATCTTCATTCAACTTATTTAAATCATTCGTCCATGCAGCATAGCTCTCCCATTTACTTTCATCATCTGGATATTTTTCTTCAAAATAATCACCGCGCTGTGCAATAAATTCCTGATACATCATCTCCATCTTAATGATTTCCATAAATTGTTTATCAATACTTGAAACTATGTAATTATATTGATCACCAGAAAATCCATAAGCCCTATATGCAAATTGTGCCGCAGCATCCGCATAATTTTTCTCATCACTTGGCTTATTCAACGCATTGATCATACTCCAAATCGATCTTTTGAATACACCATCTATCGTGTCATTACAAAATATAGCGTCCTTTTTTTCTCATCGGTTGGATTTTCAAAGCTATTTCCAGCCGCTTTATAAACCTCAATAAAATTGTCATAAAGCTTTTGCTTACTCTTTTCGACAGCATTCATATCCGTCTTACCATCCATATACAGTTGCGCGGCTTTCATATAATCTTCATAGGCGCTCAATGTATTTCCTACATTTCCGGCAGTTTCATATACATCTATATCTTTAGACCATTGCTGATTCAGCTCATTTTTCGCTTCTGTGTACTGTATTTTCTGAAGTGTATTCTCTATTTCTGCATCATACTCTTTAAGATGTTGATCAACGATCTTAACTTCATTAAGTATCTCATTACAAAGAGCCTGAATTTCTGCCAGTGTCTGTCCAGTGTTATTGCCTCCACAAATCCATTTATTAACAAATGAAGCTACTTTCTGAAATCCTTCACTCTCTGTCGCTCCGGCAATTCTGACAAGTGCTGACCCACAAGTAGTCAACCCTACTGTGTAAATACGATTGACAAATGTTTTTCCGGTACTCACCCATAGATTATTTTGTTTAACTGCCGGTACAGCAGTCTCTGCTTCTGCACTTACCGATAAAGGCATAATCGAAAATGCTACGCAAAGGCTTATTCCAATTGCAATAATCCTTTGCGAAATTCTTCTTTTCATCCGCATCCCGCTCCTTCCTTATTCCTGTCTCTGCCTGATGATTCGTTTTGTATCATTATTTATACCTTTTTATAATGCCACTCACGCGGTTAATCAGCAATCTTTTTTGCTCAAATCCGCGCTTTTATTTGATGTTTCTTAGATAAATTGTTGTGGAACTCAATTAAAGTGCATTTTATTTTCATTAATTATTGCATTTTAATTATTTCTATTGTATTTTCAAAACAACTATAGTAATATAAAATTATCACAATAAAGGAAGGTCTCATATGCGTTATAATGTTCCACTATATTTCGAACGAAAGAATATCAAAAGTTCAGATATTTTTTACCTTACCAGACAGAATCCTCACACAATCATTACGCTTTCCTCGGGAGAAAGCATTACGACTACAATCCCGATAAAAGAACTTATGCTCTACTTACCGGAAGAAGATTTTCTAAACATCTCAAAAGGCGTTGTTCTTCGAAAAAATCAAATTGTTCATATATCTGACGAAGGACTTTATACAATGACTGATGGTGCTGTCTTTCAAGGAAGAAAACGTAATCTGAGTCAGCACAAACAAATCCGTAAGGAACTTGGTTTAAATACGCAGGACCTTTCGGATGTTTCAGAAGACAGATCTCTTCAATTATTTGATAACTGTAGCTTTCTCAATGATATGCCACTTGCTTTTTGTATTATTGAACTTGTATTTGATGCGGAGGGACATGGTGTAGACTTTGTATTCCGTTACTGTAATGATGAAATGACTGTTGTTGAGGGCGTTCCCGTTTCAGAAATGTTGAATCGTTCATTTTATGAAGTCTTTGAAAATGGAGATAAAAAATGGCTTGTTACTTATGCGGATGTAGCATTAAACGGCAATAAACATATCCTGCATGATTATAGTCCGGAAATCGACAAGACTCTGACCATCTACTGTTTTCAACCAGCTCCGGGATATTGTGCATGTGTGTTGATTCCGTCTTAAAAAAGTGCCAAAACTATGAAAGACCTATCGTGGATAATGACTCCACAATAGGTCTTACTTTTTATCAGCTATGCATAAATCAGTTCCTGCGCCTGTTTATTCAGATCTGCCTGACACCTTGTATAGTTATGAACTCAGTAGTTGGTACTATTCTCGTAACCATCTACAGATATCAACCACTTGCACTCCTTTATAATCATAAGTTTCATGATGTGTTCTTGCAATTATCATCTTAGGATATGCATCTCTTATTGCAAGCAAAGGCGAATATTCTCTTTCAAATGTTTTTTCATCTGAAATATTATCGCTTACCTGAATATATATTTGAGCCTCACGTTTCTTTGCTACAAAATCTACCTCCTTTTTATAAAGTTTTCCCACATATACCTCATATCCTCTCCTACGCAACTCCAGATAAACAATATTTTCGTAAACTCTTCCAAAGTCCATGTTTCGTGTACCATTGACTGCATAACGAAATGATGTATCGCAAAGATAATATTTACTATTATTTGCCAAATACTTTTTCCCTTTTAAATCATAGCGTTTTACCTCATAGAACAGAAATGCATTTTCCAAATACCCAATGTATTTTGACACCGTCTTTCTGGTTATCTCACCCTGGTCATTTTTTTAAGTTTTGCTGATATTATTAGGCGAAAGTAAATTACCGATGTTATCCATCATGAATTCAGATATATTAGTGAACTCTGATTTATTTCTTATTTTATACTTTTCAACCAAATCTCTGATAAGAATGGTTGAATACACATCCCTAACGTAATCATACTGTCTGTCCTCAGTCTTATATACATAAGATCCAGGCATACCACCAATTCGGACATACTGATCAAAAGCTTCATCATACCTGTCTGTAATTCCATAATAAGTTAGATATTCCACGAAAGAAAATGGATATACTTTTATTTCCATCGTTCTTCCGGTAAAAAGTGTTGCTAAATCTGAGCTTAGCAAAAATGCGTTTGAACCGGTAATATAAATATCATAAATTCCTTTTGCATAAATACTATTAATTGCAAGTTCAAACTGCGGGCATAGCTGAACCTCATCAATCAATAAAACATTCGTCATTCCCTCTTTGTACTGTTCCAAGACATACTTATGCAATGCATGATACTCCAATAAATGATCAAACTCTAATTCCTGAAGGTTTATCATAACAATATTTACCAGTTCCTCTAATGACTGCAGATAAGAGACAAACTCTTGCAGCAATACCGATTTACCGCTTCGTCTGATGCCTGTAATTACTTTTATATCCGGTGTCCCATACAATTCAATCAGTTCGTTTAAATACTCTTTTCTTACGATAAGCTGCATGCTACGATCTCCTATTCCCACTTTTTTAAAATTATTCATTTTTTGGTATTAGTTTTTAATTTTGATTTCCTAGATATTTCCCACACTTTTTCAATGGAAAAGGGGCAGATGGAGCAAGAGTCGCACTGTAAATTATATCTTCAATTATTTCCTTACTGATCTCATGCCTTTTATATTTTCTTATACTCCTTCTGTTCTCAATTTCTTTAATCATAGATCTTCCCTTCCTATCAATTATCGTCTATAAGCACTCTTGCGATACTATGCACTATCCTCACATTTCATATAAAATTTTGAATTCTACAAACTTGAATTATCTATTTGCATAATCAATCAAAATCTTTTTGCAACTACTACAACGATAAGCTTCACAATGAGGGATTCCGCCTGAACCTTTACTCAGTTCCAAATCGTCCGATTTTTAATACGAAAAACTTTTGTCAGATTATCAACTGCAAAAGTAATGTGTCTCGTGCTCATTAGGTATCCTCTTATCATTTCCTCACCACAATATGGACATTTCATGCTGATTTTAAGATTAAGTTACACATCCAACAACTCAATTAACTTATCAAGAAATGCCTCTTCCCCCCCATGTATTAATTTTGAAAAATACAGCTTGGCTTCCTCCCGCTGTAATTGCGGAAAGTTGAACTGGATCTTTGTCATTTTGAAAAAGTGTAATATTAAGACTCACTCTGTTTCCTCCAGCATAACTGTAACGCTCAAAAACACGAACGCTGCAACGCGCAGTTCCACTTCGAAAGTCACTGGCATCTTCTAGCGTTGCTGACATACTGCCATTTATTATTCCGTCTTCAATTTTGGAAAGTAACTGATCAAAATCTTCATTTATATATCTTTCTATTTTTGCCATGCACAACACCTTCCTCTCAACTATCTACACTGAAATCTGGATCACTATTTAATTCCTGGAACATTTTTCTGCATCGATTGCCAATACAAACATCAGAACATCCAACGCATTTCCTGGATTCTGTACATCTATGATATAAGTATCTGTCATATGAAACAGTTCTTTACTAACCCGTGCAATTGAATAACCGCTTCGATCAAGAATGCTATAATCCCATTCCATAATTGTTCCATCAATATGCCATCCATTGTAATCAATATTATAATGCGGCGTCAGGAACGAGAATTCTTTGCTCAGACATCCGATATAACTGCCATTTTTATAAATTTCGAATTTAGGAATGAAGGTAAGAACTTTCTCAACAACCATTCCTACTTCATTTCCATAGGCATCATAAATTATAAGTTTATGCCCCCAGGACAACTGACCTTTTACTACATAAACAGTGTTGCCTGCTTCATCATAGATATCGTAGCTGTCAAACCATGAAAACAACCTTTGTTTAAACAATAGCTTCATAACTTTTCACCACTCTCTCCAACAAATATAATAGTTTCTTTATAAGTACCATAATACCATGCCAGAACACATAAAAAATATACTAAATTTCATTTTTCACATTGGAACCTGTTTTTTATCTGTCCGGCTGTTGTATATATGGAGGAATCTTCATACAACTATCGGATTTTGATATGGCTAAAATGCAGTGGCTACAGAATAAAATTTTTTAAAAAGTGATAATACATGCATGATAAAAGGTGCCGCAAAGCGACACCCTTAAATATGTACTGATATTTATTTTTAGTCCAAACTATTCCTCATCCAAAATTGTATCAAGAGCGATAAGTTCTCCCGGTTCAAGTGGTTGAATAATAAACGGTGAATGGCTTACACTTCTTTAAATTTCGAATGCTTGGACAATGCCATTGTCACTGCAAATCCAACAACAAGTGAGATCAGAATTCCGATCATATAATTCAGCATTCCGCCGGACTTGATGCATACGAATCCGATGATTCCTGCTGCTCCCGGGGAGATATTCTGAACATTTGTCAGTGTCACATAAGCACATCCTACAGCAGAACCGAACATTGCTGCATAGAATGGATATTTCATCTTCAAGTTGACTCCGAACATTGCTGGTTCTGTAATACCAAGCAGTGCTGAGATACCGGAAGAAACTGCGATACTCTTCATCTTCTTATCCTTTGCACAGAACATTGCTGCCAGTGTTGCTCCACCCTGAGCCACATTGTTGCATGCTGCGATTGCAAAGAGGAAAGATCCGCCTGCTGCAATCAACTGGATATCAACCGGGAGAAGACTGTGGTGCATTCCTGTCATTGTTAATGGTGCATAGATAAATCCGAAAATAAATCCACCGACAACACCTAATGTATCATGGAGCCACAGAATACCATTTGTAATCCAGTCTCCGGCTGTACGCATCACTCCACCTACCACTGTAAATGTAAGGAATGCTGTTACGAGTACGGAAAGTGCAGGTGTCAGGAGGTTGTCCAGATATTCCGGAACTACTTTGTGAAGTTTCTTCTCGATAAATGCAAGGATTGCTGCCGCTGCAAGTACCGGAAGTACAGTTCCCTGATATCCAACCTTCTCAATTGTCAGCGCTCCGATATGCCATACCGGAACCGTTCCCTCTGTAATGGCTGTACCATAAGAATATGCATTCAGAAGATCACCGGATACCATGATCATTCCCATAACTGCTCCAAGATAAGGATTGCCACCGAACATCTTTGTTGCTGAGAACCCTACAAGGATTGGCAGGAATGCATATGCTGCACTTGCAAATGTGTTGATCATAGATGCAAGATCTGCAATATTCGGATATACTTCAACAAGTGACTTTCCTGAGACAAAAAGTCCTTCTGCTGTCAGACATTGTTCAGACCCATCAGAAGACCGCTGGCAACCAGTGCCGGAATAATCGGTACGAATACATCCGCCAGCATCTTTACCAGTTTCTGTAACGGATTCATCTTCTGGTCAGCAGCCTTTTTCACTTCATTTTTTGTACTTTCTTTGATGTCTGCATACTGAATAAAATATTTGTATACTTCATCTACTGTACCACTTCCGATGATGATCTGGAACTGACCGCCTGTGGAAAACTGTCCTTTTACAAGCTCTGTCTTGAGAATTCCATCTACATCTGCTTTGCTCTCATCTTTTAATACCAGACGTAATCTGGTTGCGCAGTGAGCCGCGCTGATTACATTTTCTTTTCCGCCTACCAGACGCAGAAGTTCACTTGCTGCATTCTGGTAACTCTGCTCTTTACTCATTCTAACTCCTCCTGTAACTTCATTTCTTTTCTATCTCAATCAGGATTTTCTTAGTACCATCGTTGTACTTGAAAAGTCCTGTCTGATTCTTGGTATTCGGATTCCTGCATACATCAGTTCATCCCCGCCATACTCCTGCCCGGTCTCACAATCTGTGTAAACTGCATCCGGATCCAGTCCTTTTAAGCGAATTACCGGAACCCTGTAGGCTGAGCGTGCAAGGATCTGCACGTGAGTGAAGATGACTTCCATTCCATCTTCTGAAACAATATTCCAGGCACTTTGATTCTCCTGAAATGAATCCGCCAGCCGGTAATAAGTTCCGAACTGTACGGTTCTTCGTCTCCTTTTATATTCTGCAATCTGCTCTCTGACTTCTTTCTTCTCTTCTTTTAAAAGCTTCTTCAAATCCAGTTCATATCCAAGATTGCCTGCTGCCGCCACGGCAAATCTTGTAGCAAGCGGTGTGGTCCGTCCGACCTGATGATTCGGACATGCTGACACATGCGCTCCCATTGTAACTGTAGGAAACAGAAAGCTTGTTCCATGCTGGATTTTCAGCCTGCAGACCGCATCTGTATTATCGCTGGTCCATGTCTGTGGCATGTAATAAAGCATTCCTGCATCGAATCTGCCACCTCCACTGGAACAGCTTTCAAACAACACCTGTGGAAAACGTTCTGTCAATGTCTCCATTACCTGATAAAGTCCAAGCACGTAGCGGTGTGAAAGTTCATTCTGATTTTTCCTGTCAAGATAAGCACTTCCAAGATCTGTCAGATGCCGGTTCATATCCCATTTCACATAACTGATATTTCCAGGTACCAACACCTTACTGACTGCTTCGATCAGATATTCGCAAACTGCCGGATTCGACAGATCCAGTACCAGCTGATGTCGGCTGAGTATTGGTTCGTAGAGCGGACTTCGGATCACCCAATCTGGATGCTCCCTGTAAAGGTCACTTTCCCTTGAAATCATCTCCGGTTCAAACCAGATTCCGAAATCAATCCCCTTCTGTTTCACCTTTTCGGCAAGACTCTGCAGTCCATCCGGAAATTTCTTCTTATCTTCCGTCCAGTCCCCCAAGGAAGTCGTATCTGTATTTCTTCCCTTGAACCAGCCATCATCCATCACCAGAAGTTCGATTCCAAGCTCCGCTGCTTCTTCCGCTAGCGTCAGCATTTTCTCTTCATTGATCTCAAAATACATACCTTCCCAGCTATTCAATAGAACTGGCCGTTCCCGGTCTCTGTACCATCCCCGGCAGACGCGCGTTCTGTATAACCGGTGAAATATATTCGACATTCCGGCAAGTCCATTTACACTATAGACCAGTACAGCCTCCGGTGTGCAAAAGCTTGTTCCCGGTGCAAGCTGCCATCCAAACTGATACGGATTAATTCCAAGCTGTACCCTGATTGTTCCATACTGTCCACACTGAACACATCCATAGAAGTTTCCACTGTAAATCAGGTTTACTCCAAGCACTTCCCCTTGCTCTTCCGTAGTCCCGGGACTTAACAATCCGATAAATGGGGTTGCCTGTGGGCTGCTCGTTCCACGACTGCTTTCAATCGTGACTGAATCCGCACACAATGGACGTCGATACACGTTTTTCTCTTCTGTATGTGCACCGGATAATGTCAGTACATCATATTCCTGTGTTGGAAGATCCATGTTCATGCTTAAGAATCGACAGATTTCTATCGGTTCTGTTCCGTCATTGATCCATTTTGCGAATCGTGTGACCACTGCATCTTCATAGATGGTGTAATATAACAGAATTCTCTGATTTCTCACCTTATCCTGAAGCGTAATCTCCAGTGTCATTGCCTCGGTGTCCGCATCAGTATAGACATGTGGCAGGCCATCCGGAGCGATCTTTCCACTCAGAATGCGATAGCCGTTATAGAAAAATCTTGCGTTTTTATCTCCATTTCTATCTTCTAGTTCGTAAGCTGGACTTCGGAAGTCCCCCTGTCCGGACTCCGGAAATTCCCTCAACTGTGTATCCAGAGAAAATGTCCTGTCTTCCGCTATCGGATTCGCACAGAATCCACGGTCGTAATAATAATCCTTGATGCCGCTGTGCCATCTCTTTATTCTTTTTCCGTAGTAACAATGCTTTAAATATCGTTGTTTTTCTACTTGAATCACATAACTGATCTTATCGTTATATAGATGAAAAACCTGCTGTTCTTCCTCAAAACTGATCTGCATTCTATTCCTCCACTCTCTCATTCTGCTTCATTTCATCGCTTGACTAAATGCATTATAACTTCCATCTCTTTTCACTTTCAATGGTAATGCAGATTAGTGAATGGTAATTTCTTGCTATTTTTTATTGATTGCTATATTATAATATCGGATATAAAAACCCAAAACTAAGATTTCTACAGATTGTTTCGTGTTGCGCCCCGCAATCTTCATTTATTTTGAAAGGAGTACTTTTTATGACAAACACAAAATCATCTGCCCAACCGCCTTTTGATTCCGTCGGTTTTCATATAACCTCTGCGCTTCCCCTCCAGACACTTCGTGGAATCGGCATGCATCACATCACTTCCCATGACTATCATTGGGATAACCGAGTCCGCAAAAACTCTTATGTATTACTTCAGTACACGATTTCAGGAAAAGGAAGTTTCCAGACACCAGACCATACCTATCCTCAACAGGCGGGTGATCTCTTCCTTGTTCAAGTACCCGGAGACAGCCAATACTCATTACCCGATGATTCGGAATGTTGGGATGTTCTTTATCTAGAATTTTCCTCCGAGTGTCTCCCTCTTCTCTACCACATTCATCAATCCTGTGGACCTGCTTTCCACCTGGAAGCATCCAGTACTTTACCTGAACAGATGAAACAGCTCTATGCTGATGCGATTTCCAATCAGTTAGCATCGGTATTTGATAATTCCAAAGCGGCCTACGCTTTTCTTTTAGATCTGGCAGATTATGCATTGGAACACCCGGCACTTTCTTCACCTCGTGTTACACTGGCCAAGAATTATCTGGATTCCAATTATTACAACACGGATCTGAACCTTGACGAAGTCGCTGATGCCGTCGGGCTGTCCAAGTATCATCTTTGCAGAGAATTCAACCATCTCTATGGAATCTCGCCCGGAAAATATCTGGCGAATCTGCGTCTTCAGAAATCCTGTGCGCTTCTTTTACAGAGCCGCCAGCACACAATTGCCGAAATCGCCTCCATGGTCGGATTTTCAAATGATAATTATTTTTGTAAGGTCTTTCGAAAAGCTTTCGGAACTACACCAACTCAATATCGGCTTCAAAATCAGAACTATGATCTTGTCCGCGTTCTCCATGATTCGCATCCCAGGATTCCATCTGATAAATAACCGCCTCATATGGTCTGAGTTCTGTAATTTTTTCCGCGGCAGGCGTATCTGCATAATTACTAAGCATGACCTGCCCGGCTCTCTTACACTGTAACTTTCTTGTCTTCTCATGAAAGTTACAGACAATCAGCCATTTTTCCTCCTCCAGCGTTCTTGTATAGATATAAAGGTCTTCATCCTCCGGGAACAGCAGTTGATAAGTTCCGTATACCATAACTTCATGTTCTTTCCGAAGCTGAATCAATTTCTGATAATGATAGAAAACGGACTCTGGATCCGCTAATGCCTGTTCTACATTGATTGCCTTATAATTTGGATTGACTCTGTACCATGGAATTCCTTCTGTAAATCCTGCATTCTTTTCGGCATTCCACTGCATCGGTGTCCTTGCATTATCCCTCGCCTTCGCCCGGATTGCATACATGGTCTCTTCCTCTGTGAATCCCGCTTTCAGGCGTTCTTGATAAATGTTCTGTGTCTCAATATCAGGGAATTCATCAATCGTCTGAAATGGAACATTCGTCATTCCAATCTCTTCCCCCTGATAGATATACGGTGTCCCCTTCATTCCATGAAGCAGTGTCGCAAGCATTTTTGCAGACAGGACACGATAGTCTCCGTCATTTCCCCAACGGGAAACGATTCTTGGGAGATCATGATTATTCCAAAATAAACTGTTCCATCCATGACCTTCTAACTCTGTCTGCCATTTGCTGAAAACACACTTCAGATCCGGCAGATAAAGTGGTTTCAAATCCCATCTTTGTCCGCCCGGTTTCTTATCCAGCTGAATCTGTTCAAACTGGAAGATCATACTAAGTTCTTTTCTTGCCGGATCAGTATATAATC
>UMDM01027733.1_pt1 | contig 46000 bp, 39 predicted proteins | sample 1964501 | NCBI WGS metagenome assembly UMDM01 (sample SAMEA4835995, study PRJEB28245) | human gut metagenome | biome: gut microbiome; material: fecal sample | place: Denmark | collected 2008
TGGATCAGGAGACCCTGTTCACCATCCAGCGCTTCTTCGAGAACAACCTGAATGTGTCTGAGACCAGCCGCGGCCTGTTTGTCCACCGCAACACGCTGGTGTATCGTCTGGAAAAGATCAAAAAACTGACCGGTCTGGATCTGCGTGAGTTCGACGATGCCATCGTCTTTAAGGTGGCGTTGATGGTCAAGAAGTACCTGTCCAACAACCCGGCCAAATATTAAGCAAACGCTTGCGGCGCAAAGCCGTCGGCGCAGAACCGGCCGCTCGAAACCGATGCTGGCCGGTTCTTTTTGGTTTGGAGAAAATTATTGGGAGCGAAAACGCATGATAGATTTTGAACACGTTTCAAAGCAGTACAAGCACAACGCAAAGCCTGCCCTGGAGGATGTCAACTTCCATGTGGATGATGGCGAGTTTGTTTTTCTGCTGGGTCACTCGGGCGCGGGCAAATCCACCCTGCTCAAGCTGATCCTGCGCGAGGAGACCCCCACCGAGGGCCGTGTGCTGGTGAACGGGCAGGATGTTGCCCGCCTGCGCCGCCGCAAGATCCCCTACCTGCGCCGTCAGATGGGCATCATCTTTCAGGATTTCCGGCTCATCCCCACCATGACCGTCTACGAGAACATTGCCTTTGCCATGCATGTTACCAACATCGGGCATAAACAGATCAAGGAGCGCGTGAATTATATGCTGGAGCTTGTCCACCTGGAGGACAAGGCAAAGGTCTACCCCGACCTGCTCTCCGGCGGTGAGCAGCAGCGTGTGGCTGTGGCCCGCGCCCTGGCCCACGCCCCCAAGCTGGTGATTGCGGACGAGCCCACCGGCAACATCGACCCCGAGCTGAGCCTTGAGATGATGGAGCTGCTGGAGCGTGTCAGCGAGATGGGCATCACCGTGCTGGTGGTTACCCATGAGCACGAGCTGGTCCGTCACTTTGACCGCCGCGTGGTCACCCTGTCCGGCGGACACATCATCTCGGATGTGCCCACGGGCTCCATGATCCCCCACCCGCCCGTAGACCCGAAGGAACTGGAAATGGAGGTGTCGCTGGTATGATGAAGCCTTCTACGTTCGGTTTCCTTGTGGTGCGCGGCGTGCGCAACCTGGGCAAGCACTGGGCCATGACCATTGCCTGCATCGCCTCCCTGAGCGTCTGTATGACCCTGAACACCTTTGCCACGCTGGCGGAAGTCAATGTGGACAGCATGGTGAACTATCTGGGCCAGCAGAACGAAATGGTGGTCTATGTGGACCCCGAAGCCGACGATGCCACCATCCAGTCGGTAGGGGAGCGCATCACTGCCACCCCGGGCGTGAGCCGGGTGCAGTACATGTCCAAGGAGGATGTGCTCAACCAGTACCGTGGGTACATGGCGGATTACGCCGTTCTGCTGGACGAATTCGAAAATGATAACCCCTTCAAGGCCAACTACCGTGTCTCTCTGGCAGACCTGAGCCAGATGCAGACCATGAGCCAGAACTTCCAGAGCATTCCGGGCGTGTACAGCGTTACCGCCCCCATTGAGATGACCCAGACCTTTGTGGAGGTCCAGCGGGCCGTGACCAAGGTGGGCCAGATCGTGATCCTGGTGTTGATGGCGGTCAGCATCATTACGGTGGGCAGCACCATCCGCCTGAGCGTTTTTGCCCGCCGCCGTGAGATCGAGATCATGAAGTATGTGGGCGCGACCAACAACCTTGTCACCCTGCCCTTTTTTGTGGAGGGCCTGACCATGGGCCTGATCTCCGGTGCCATCACCTCGGTAGCCGGTATCTTCGGCTACGCCTACATCGTGCAGGCCTCCAGCACGCTGGGCGGGTTGTGGCAGCTGCTCATGGGCACCGCCATGGTGCCTGTGGATGCCGTCTGGCCCACCATCCTGACGTACAGTCTGGCCGGTGGTGCGCTGGTGGGTGCGCTGGGCAGCATGTTCTCCATCCGCAAGCATCTGAATGTGTAAGCGAAAGGAGCCTTCTCTGTGAAACAAGCAAAACACTCTGCGGGCTTCCGCCTGCACCTCATGTATACCCCCACCCACGCAAAACCCGCCCCCGGGCACAGCCGGGCCATGCGCGCCGCCAGCCTGTTTCTGGCAGCGGCCTGCCTGCTGCTGAGCGTTTCGGTCTACCCGGCCACGGCGGCTACCAGCATGTCCAGCCTGCAGAACAAGCTGGATAAGCTCTCCCAGTCCATTGTACAGCACAAAAAGGAACTGTCCAATGCAAAAAAGAAGGAGCAGGCCGCCAAGGCGCTGGAATCGGAGCTGAAGGAAAAGGTCACGGTGGTTCAGAGCCAGATCAGCGTGCTGAAGGGCCAGATCGCCGAGGTGCAGAACAGCATCGGCCTGAAGGAACAGGAGATCGCCGTCAAGGAGCAGCAGATCACCGAAAAAGAAGCGGAGATCGCCGACCAGTGGGGGGATTTCAAGCAGCACATGGCCGCCATGCAGGAGCTGCGGGACGGCGGCAGCGTTGCCATGCTGTCCGCGGTGAACGACCTGTATGAGCTGCTGACCTTCAACGAGGTCATGCAGGACATCTCCATCAAGGACACCGAGATCCTGGACAACATGAAGAACGCCAAGGAAGCGCTGGAAAGCGATAAGCTGACGCTGGAATCCCAGCGCAGCGAGCTGCAAAGCAAAAAGGCAGATCTGGATGCCCAGAACAGCCAGATGCGTGCCAAGCAGAACGAGCTCAACTCCAGCGTGGCCGCCGCCCAGATGAGCGCTGCCGAGGCACAGCAGGCCCAGAAGGACGCGCAGGCCGCCATTGAATCGGACGAGATGAACTATGAGGCCGTCAAGAAGCAGATCCAGAAGATGATCGCCGCGGCCGCTGCCTCCAAGCCTACCCTGAGCTTTACCGGTTTCATCTGCCCGCTCAAGAGCTATAGCCGTATTTCCAGTGAGTACGGCTGGCGCAAGAACCCCGTTACGGGGGTCAACAAGCTCCACGCCGGTACCGACTTTGCCGCCCCGGGCGGCACGCCCATCTATGCAGCCGCCAGCGGTTATGTGCAGGTGGCGGGCTGGTCCAGCGGCGGCTACGGCAACTATGTCATCATCTACCACGGCAAAATGTCCGATGGCAACCAGTACAGCACCCTGTACGGCCACATGCGGTCGGTCGCCACCTCGGCGGGCAAGTATGTCCAGCAGGGTGAGATCATCGGCTATGTGGGCAGCACGGGCAACTCTACCGGCAACCACCTCCATCTGGAGGTCTGGAAGGGCGGCTCCAAGGCCAATGCCGTCAACCCCCGTGGTTATATCCCTATGAAATAATCTGCATTGTATCAAAGGAGGCCGTCAGGGCTTATGAAGGAAGAAAAACGCAAGCGCATCCTGCGCGTGGGCTGTCTGATCCTGGCAGGGATCTTTGCACTTTCCATGCTGGGCAGCGTGGTTATGATGCTGCTGGTCTGACAGAGGAGGGAAGAAGATGAACCGTAAGATATCGGTCGGCATGGCGGTCAGCATCGTCATCCTGGCCATGACCGTTACCTTTTCCATCACCATGCTGGTGGCGATGCGCCTGTTTGACAGCACCGTTTCCAGTGTGAAGGAAAAGGAAAGCATGTACAACAAGATCGCTGAGGTGGACCGCTATGTCCGCAGCAACGATTACTATCCCATCGATGAGACCACCCTCTACGACCGCCTGACGGCTGGCTACCTGCTGGGCACCGGCGACAAGTACGCCCGCTATTTCAGCGCCACCGCCTATACGGAGCTGATGAATACCCAGAACGGCACCCTGATCGGCATTGGCGTGGAGCTGGCTGTGGATCAGTCCGGCTATGCCAAGGTCATCAAGGTCTACGATGAATCCCCCGCCAAGGAGGCAGGCATTCAGGTCGGCAACTACATCACCGCTGTGGACGGCACCGATGTCAAGAGCATGAGCAGCGTGGATGCCATCCAGACCCGCCTGCGCGGCGAGAGCGGCACCACCGTCAATGTGACCTGGCTGGACAGCGAGGCCGCCGAGCATACCGCTGACCTGACCCACTCCGGCTACAGCTCCACCACCGTGGATTACCAGATGGTGCAGGGCAATGTGGGCTACATCCGGATTCGCCAGTTTGATTCCACCACCCCCAGCGAGCTGGATTACGCCATCCGCAGCCTGAGCGCCAGCGGCGCGGGCAGCCTGGTGTTTGATCTGCGCGACAACGGCGGCGGCCTGCTGGACGATGCCATTCAGTGCATCGACCTGATCGCCCCGGAGGGCACGCTGGCCTTTGCTGAGGACAAGAACGGCACCCAGACCCTGCTGGGCACCAGCACCAGCGAATCCCGGATCGATCTGCCCGTGGTCTGCCTGGTCAACGGCAGCACCGCCAGCGCGGCGGAGCTCTTTGCCAGCAGCCTGCGCACCCTGAATGGTGCCCGTCTGGTGGGCACCACCACGCAGGGCAAGGGCACCATCCAGAGCAGCCCCCAGCGCCTGTCCGATGGCAGTGCTGTGGTGGTTACCGTGGCAAAGCTGGTCTGCGGCGACGGCAGCTGCTTTGACGGCACCGGCCTGACCGTGGATGTGGAGCGCCCCCTGACTGCGGACGAGCAGACCGCATACTATGATTACACTGTGGAGAACGATCCCCAGATCCAGCGTGCCGTGAGCACTGCCCAGCAGATGAGCGGCACCACCACCGTGAGCGGTGTCAACGAAGCGGCCTCCAGTGAAGCTGCCGACAGTGCCGCCGCCGAGAGCGTAGCGGAAGGGGACGCTGAGGCTGCATCTGCCGAGAGCACTCCGGCAGAGACCACGCCCGCCGAAAGTGAAGCAGGGGAGAGCACTGCATCCAGTAGTCAAGAATAAGAGAACAACCCTCTCCGTCAGCGCTGACGCGCTGCCACCTCTCCCGAAGAGCGAGGTCTTGGCAATTCATGCAAAAGTTTGCGGTTTTGTCAAAAGCTCCCCCTTTGGGGGAGCTGGCGAGCGAAGCGAGACTGAGAGGGTTATTTTGGAAAAGAAAGGATAGAGCCATGCCCGAACTGACCGACCTGTCTTATGTGCGCGCCCTGTGCGAAAAATATGATTTTGCCCTTTCCAAGGGTTTTGGCCAGAACTTTATCGTCAACCCCGGCCTGCCCCCCAAGATCGTGGATGCCAGCGGCGTGGACAAGCGCTACGGCGTGCTCGAGATCGGCCCCGGCATCGGCGTGCTGACCCGGGAGCTGGCAAAGCGGGCGGCAAAGGTAGTCTCCATCGAGGTGGACGAGCGCCTGCCGCCCCTGCTGGCCGAGACCATGGCCGGTGTGGACAATTTCAAGCTGGTATTGCAGGATGTACTCAAGGTGGATCTGAAAGCCCTGATCGCGCAGGAGTTCCCCGGGATGCCGGTGGCAGTCTGCGCCAACCTGCCCTACTATATTACAAGCCCTATTGTGATGAAGCTGCTGGGTGACCGCCTGCCCATCGAGAGCCTGACTGTGATGGTGCAGAAGGAAGCAGCCGATCGTCTGGCTGCCGCTCCGGGCACCCGGGCCTCCAGTGCCATCAGCTGTGCGGTGAGCTATTACGCGACCTCTAAGATGATGTTCACCGCCGCCCCGGGCAGCTTTTACCCGGCCCCCAAGGTGACCAGTGCTGTGGTGCGGATGGAGATCCGCCCCACCCCCGCCGTGCAGGTGGAGGACGAGGAGGGCTACTTTGCCCTTATGCGCGCGGCCTTTGGCCAGCGGCGCAAGACTGCGGCCAATGCCATTGCCAGCGGCCTGGGGATGCCCAAGGATGCCGTGACCGCTGCCATTGAAGCCGCCGGTTTCGATGCCCGCATCCGTCCCGAGGCCCTGACGCTGGAGGATTTTGCAAAGATCCAGAGCGCACTGGCCCGGTGACTTGTTTTAATAATTCGGTTTTCCAAAAGCAGGTGCTCTTCGCAAAGCGTGGAGCGCCTGCTCTTTTAGAATGTAAAGCAGAAAATACGGTGTCTTTTTGACGAGAACAATTCCGGTTGTTTTGTCCGCAGCATTGTCTGTTAAATTTCCTGCACGCTTTACCATGTAAAAGCAAATATATTTCATCGTTTTTGTGCGGCAGACTTTGCTTTTTGAAGAAAAAGCTGTGTGTGCTCCATTGACATCTTTTTATTTCAATGGTACAATATATGACGTGTTAAGGTTTTGCGGGAGGAGCACAGGTGCAGACAGAGGGGTCTGTTTCTGCGCTCTTTTGTATTCCCTGGCAATACAGGATTCAAAAAACCTCCGCAGAATAGTGGGAAAACAGCAGGACATCCCGCCCTGCACCATGCACTGAAGCACGGAATTATTATAGGGAGGAAAACACAATGAACAACAACTACGAGTCTCATGCAATCAGCCGCCGCAGCTTTCTGAAGGCTTCCGGTGTCGTTGGTGCCGCCGGCATTCTGGCCGCCTGCGGCGGCAACTCTGGCAGCAGCTCCACCGCCGCTTCCTCTGGTGCTACCAGCGCTCCCAACACCACCGGCGCTACCCCGCTGAAGGAGTTCATCTCCTGGGAGAGCACCAACCGTGAGCTGGAGAGCTGGAACATGCTGTACAGCCAGATGGCTTCCGACATGAATGTCACCACCAACCTGTGGGAAGGCCTGCTGAGCTTTGACTGCTACGGCAAGGCTGTGCCTTCCGTGGCCAAGGAGTGGAGCCACAATGAGGACTCTTCCGTTTGGACCTTCAACCTCCGCGACGATGTGGACTGGGTGGATGTGAACGGCGAGGTCAAGGCTCACCTGACCAGCAAGGACTTCCTCGTGGGTCTGGAGTGGGTGCTGAACGCAGCCAAGAACCAGGCCAACAACACCTCCATGCCCAACGAGACCCTGACCGGTGCTGCTGATTACTATCAGAAGACCAGCGATATGGGCGACGCTGCTGCCGAGCTGACCTACCAGGATATGCTGGATGCAGGCGTGGGCGTTGAGGCTCCGGACGACTACACCCTGGTCTTCACCTGCAAGGATCCCTGCCCCTACTTCGATACCGTTGCTGCCTACACCAGCTTCTACCCCGCCTCTGAGGATCTGATCAACGAGCTGGGCGTTGAGGGCTTCCGTGCCTGCGATTACACCAACATGTGGTACAATGGTCCCTATGTGGTGGAGGAGTTCATCAGCCAGAACACCAAGAGCTACATCCCCAACCCCAACTACTTTGGTGCAAACGATGTATCCCGCTTCGACCGCTTCACCGTCACCATGATCAGCGACGGCACCGTTACTTTCCAGCTGTATCAGAACCGTGAGCTGGACGAGATGGATGTGGGCGAGAGCACCCTGACCACCATCCAGGCTGATCCCAACAGCGAGTACAATGCTCAGCTGTGTGAGAAGCGTCCCAAGAAATTCAGCTACCAGATGCACTTCAACTACCAGAAGAACAACGAGGACGGCACCCCCGACGACAACTGGAACAAGGCCATCGCCAACACCGCTTTCCGTCAGTGCTTCTACAAGGGCCTGAATCTGACCAACTGGTATGCACGTACCAACAAGATCAACCCCCTGAAGTGCGAGAACGACTGCTACACCATGCCCGGTGTCTGCTACAACACCCAGGGCCAGGAGTACTCCACCCTGGTTGCCAAGGAGATGGGTTTCGACGGCGAGGCTTACGACGGCAAGACCATGATCCGCCTGCGTTCCAACAACGGCGACATTGCTGACCTGAAGAAGCAGGCCATGGACGAGCTGAGCGCCATCGGTGTCACCTTCCCCGTCCACGCTGCTTACTACATCATCGCCGGTTCCACCTCCGCTCTGGACAATACAACCGTGCTGAAGCAGTGCTTCACCGACAGCTTCGGCGATGACTTCATTGTGCTGGACATCAAGACCTACGTTTCTTCCATCACCCAGGAAGTCCGTAATCCTCAGCTGCAGAGCTTCGTCATCAACGGCTGGGGCGCTGACTACGGCGATCCCGTCAACTTCGTTGGTCAGGAGATCCTGCACGACGACAACGCCTACTACAGCTGGTACTACTCCAACATCGCCAAGATCGTGGAGGCCGGCCCCGCTGACTGGCAGAAGGATCTGGTGGCCTGCTACGAGGAGTTCACCGATCTGGTCAACACCGCAAAGGCCATCGTTGATGATACCGATGCCCGCTACGCTGCCTTCGCAAAGGCTGAGGCCAGCATGCTGAACAACGTTCTGGCCTGCCCCTGCTACTTCGATGTTTCCTGGACTCTGACCCACGCCAACGAGTACAGCAAGATCAACGCTATGTATGGTCCCTGCAACTACAAGGCTGTGAACTGGGAGACCAGCGAAGAGGCTTACACCACCGAGCAGTACGAGGAGTTCGCCGCTGCATTCGACGCAGCTACCAAGGCTTAAGTTCCCCGTTTCCCCGCCCGAAAGGGTAGAAATAAAAGTTAAGGGTTCGATAACATGTTAAAATACACGGTTAAGCGGCTGCTCCAGTCGCTTGTCACAATCTTTCTGATCGCAACAGCAGTTTTCCTGATGATGCGCTGCCTGCCGACGGACTACTACTTCACTGAGGAACAGCTCATGAAGTTTACCGATCAGCAGAAGACCGCCGCTCTGGAAGCGGCTGGCCTGACCGATCCCATCCCCACCCAGCTGGTCAAGTTCTATAACAACCTGCTGCATCTGGATTTCGGCACTTCCCGCCGCATCCAGAACGGTGCCACGGTGGTCAAGGTCATTGGTAAAAAGTTTGGTGTCTCCATGCGTCTGGGCCTCATCGCCTCCGGCATCTCTCTGGTGGTCGGTGTGCTGATGGGCATCCTGCAGGCGGCATTCAAGGACAAGGTATTCGACTGGATCGGCACGGCCTACACCGTGTTCGTCAACGCGGTCCCGTCGCTGGTGTCGTATTCTCTGGTGCTGGTCTTTGGTTCCAAGTACCTGGGATTCCCCACGCTGTATTCCACCCGCAATGTGAGTGCTTCCAGCGTGCTGCCCATCACCTGCCTTTCGCTGGCATCCATTGCAGGCTATGCCCTGTGGACCCGCCGCTACATGGTGGATGAGCTGACCCGCGACTATATCAAGCTGGCCCGTGTCAAGGGCCTGAGCTCCCGCGAGATCATGTTTAAGCATGTTCTGCGCAACGCCATGGTTCCCATGGTGCAGTATATCCCCCAGTCCATCCTGCTGACGGTGGGCGGCTCCCTGCTGATGGAACGGTTCTTCTCCGTTCCCGGCATGGGCCCCCTGCTGACGGATGCCATCCAGCGCTATGACCTGAACGTTGTGCAGACGCTGGTCATTCTCTACGCTGTGCTGGGCATCGTGGGTGTGTTCCTGGGCGATGTGCTGATGATGGTGGTTGACCCCCGTATTACTCTGACCGGAAAGGAGGAGGCTCGCTGATGGCTAAGGCATCGGATTTTGAGGGCAAGAAGCCCGAAGAACTGTTCTACTTTGTGGATTATTCCCCGGAAGAAGCTGAGCGCATCGGCTACTCCAACTATTCCTACTGGGGTTCTGTCATCCAGAACTTCCTCAAGCAGAAGGTTGCTGTCTTCTGCCTGATCCTGTTCCTGGCGCTGACGGTGTTCTCCTTCGTCGCGCTGAGCATCGGCAAGTATCACTACACCAGCCTGATCTCTGATTCCAGCAAGGCTTTCATCAGGCCCAACAGTGAGTACTGGTTCGGTACCGACAACCTGGGCCGTGACTACTGGTGCCAGGTGTGGTATGCCACCCAGGTTTCCATCCGTCTGGCTCTGGTGGTCGCCGTGGGCGAGAGCATCGTGGGCGTGATCTTCGGCCTGATCTGGGGCTATGTGCGCAGCCTGGATCGCTTCTTCACGGAGCTGTACAACCTGATCGACAACGTGCCCTATATCATTTATATGACCCTGATCGCCCTGATGGTGGGCCAGAGCTTCTGGATCATGGCCATCTCCATGATCGCCATCAACTGGCTTTCTATGGCACGCCGTGTCCGCAACATGGTGTTCATGTTCCGTGACCGCGAGTATAACCTCGCGTCCCGCTGCCTGGGCACCCCGCTGTGGCGCGTGCTGACCAAGAACATCCTGCCGTATCTGGTCTCTGTTATCATCCTGCGTATGGCACTGTCCATCCCGGGCACCATCAATCTGGAATCCACGCTGTCCTACCTGGGCCTGGGCCTGGGCATCGACACGCCTTCTCTGGGCCTGATCCTGAGCAAGGTGCGCGGCTTCTTCCTGGATTATCCGTACCTGCTGGTTTTCCCTGCATCCATCGTGTCCATCATTTCCATTTCCTTCTATATCATGGGCAACGCTTTGTCGGATGCGGCTGATCCGCGCAACCACGTTTGATAGATTGGAGAGAGAGACGTAAATGGATAGACAACCGATTATCTCTGCCAAAGACGTGGAGATCACTTTTAGCCTGCGCGGCCGCAAGCTGAACGCCATCCGCAAGTGCTCGCTGGACCTGTACGAAGGCGAGACCCTTGCCATTGTGGGCGAGTCCGGCTCGGGCAAGTCCGTATTCACCAAGAACTTTGTGGGTATGCTGGATGCCAACGGTAAGATCACCGGCGGCTCCATCATGTATGAAGGCCGCGATATGACCAAGTTCACCGAGAAGGATTGGCTGGGTGTCCGCGGCAAGAAGATCGCCATGGTTATGCAGGACCCTATGACCAGCCTGAACCCGCTGAAGAAGATCGGCAAGCAGATCCAGGAGAGCATTGAGCATCACCAGGGTCTGAAGGGCGAGGAAGCCAAAAAGGCTGCCATCGAGATGCTGGGCAAGGTGGGTATCCCCGACCCCGAGCGTCGGTACGAGCAGTACCCCCACGAGTTCTCCGGCGGTATGCGTCAGCGTGTCGTCATTGCCATTGCAGCGGCCTGCCGCCCGCAGATCCTGATCTGCGACGAGCCCACCACTGCACTGGACGTGACCATTCAGGCACAGATCCTGCAGCTGATCCGCGACCTGCAGAAGGAACTGGGCATGTCCGTTATCTACATCACCCATGACCTGGGCGTTGTGGCAAACGTGGCAGACCGTGTGGCCGTGATGTATGCCGGCCAGATCGTGGAATACGGCACCGTGGAGGAGATCTTCTACGACGCATGGCACCCCTACACCTGGGCTCTGCTGCAGGCTCTGCCGCAGCTGGGCACCAAGGGTGAGGCCCTGCCCAGCGTGGACGGTACTCCCCCGAACCTGTTCAACGAGATCAAGGGTGACGCATTTGCGCCCCGCAACAAGCATGCGCTGGCAATCGACTTTGTGCAAGAGCCTCCGTTCTTCCAGGTGTCCGAGACCCACGCCGCAAAGACCTGGTATCTGGACCCGCGCGCTCCCAAGATCGAGCGGCCGCACTCCATCCAGAACCTGCGTGAGAAAATGGGAAAGATGGGAGGCGCCAACTTAAATGGCTGAACGCGAAAAGCTGATTGAGCTGAAAGACCTTCAGATCACCTTTGGCTCCGGTAAGAAGAAATTTGTTGCTGTCGATCATGTCAACTTTGACATCTATAAGGGCGAGATCTTCTCGCTGGTCGGCGAGTCCGGCTCCGGCAAGACCACCATTGGCCGTGCCATCTGCCGCATCAACCCGACCTCCGGCGGCGACATCTTCTTCAAGGGCCAGAAGATCAACGGCAAGATCTCCAAGGAACTGGACAGAGAGGTCATCCGTAAGATCCAGATGATCTTCCAGGACCCCATGGCTTCGCTGAACGAGCGCGCCAAGGTGGAGTATATCATTGCTGAGGGCCTGCTGAACCATCATCTCTACAAGGACCAGGAAGACCTGCATGAAAAGGTGATGAACGCCCTGCATGAGGTCGGCCTGCTGCCGGAGTTTGCCTCCCGCTTCCCCCACGAGTTCTCGGGCGGTCAGCGCCAGCGCATCGGCATTGCCCGTGCACTGGTCATGGAGCCGGAGTTCATCGTGGCCGACGAGCCCATCTCTGCACTGGATGTCTCCATCCGTGCACAGGTGCTGAACCTGCTGAACGAGATGAAGAAGAGCCGTGGCCTGACCTACCTGTTCATTGCACATGACCTGTCGGTGGTCCGGTTCATCTCGGATCGTATCGCTGTTATCAGCAAGGGCCGTATCGTGGAGCTGGCTGAGGCGGAGGAGCTGTTCCTCCATCCGCTGCATCCCTACACCAAAGCCCTGCTGAGCGCGGTTCCCATCCCTGACCCCAGCCTGGAAAAGCACAAGAAGCTGCTGGTCTATGACCCCTCGATCCACGATTACAGCGTGGACAAGCCGGTCTGGGAAGAGATTGCAAACGGCCACTTTGTGTATGGCAACCAGCGTGAGCTGGAAGGCTACCGCAAGGAGTATGAAAGCCAGCTGTAAGCTGAACCGCTTTCCTGTATTTTAACACAATGACCCCGCCGCGCTGGGAACTTTCCCGTGCGGCGGGGTTTTGTGCTGTCAGGGAGCAAAAAAAGAACCGGACGCTTCAAAAACGTCCGGTTCTGCTTTTTGCTATGGGTTCACGCGATCAGGCCTGGGTGGCTGCGTCGAATGCGGCGGCAAACGCATCGTACTGTTCGGTGGTGTAAGCCTCCTCGCTGGTCTCCCAGTTCACAGCCTTGTAGTTGCAGGGACCATACATAGCGTTGATCTTGCTGTACTCGTTGACGTGAGTCAGGCACCAGGTGATATCGTAGACGGTGGGGAAGATCAGGTTCTCGTCCAGGAAGTAAGCCTCGGCCTTGGCAAATGCAGCGTAGCGCGCATCGGTGTCGTCAACGATGGCACGGCCCTCGTTCACCAGATCGGTGAACTTCTCGTAGGCGGCAACCAGCTCGGTCTGGTAGCTGGCGGGGCCATTGTTCACAATGCCTGCGATGTTGGTCATGTTGCAGCTGTAGTAAGCATTGTCGTCGTGAACGATGATCTGGGTCAGGAAGTTGATGGGATCGCCGAAGTCAGCGCCCCAGCCCATGTGGACGAAGCTCTGCAGCTTGGGTGCCACGACCTCCTTCATGGTGGAGGACACGAAGGTGTTGATATCCAGCACGATGAAGTCATCGCCGAAGCTGTCGGTGAAGCACTGCTTCAGCACGGTTGCGCTGTCCAGAGCGGAGGTGGAGCCGGCCAGAATGTAGTAGGAGCAGTGAACAGGGAAGGTGACACCAATGGCGCTCAGCTCTTCCATGGCCTGCTTCTTCAGCTCGGTGATGTCGCCGTTGTTGGCGCGCAGGCGCTTCATGGTCTTGCCGTCGTAAGCCTCGCCGTCCAGACCCATCTCCTTGGCCACCAGGTTGGTGTAGTCGGTGCCGTCAGAGGTGTAGCACAGGCCCTTCATGGTGAAGAAATCGTTCTCGCACTTCAGGGGATTGATGGGGTTGTAACGGGCGAAGAACTTGTTCAGCACCATGCCCTTGGAGAAGCACTGACGGAACGCCTTGTTGGCAATGGCCTTGTTCCAGTTCTCATCGGGGGTGCCATCGGTGTTCTTTTTGTCGTAGTTGAAGATGAAGCAGTAGCTGAACTTCTTGGCACGCTTCTCGCACAGCTGCTGATTGTACTCGTTGGAAGGATCGGACTGAATGGTGGTGATGTTGCTCTCGCCCAGGTCCACCTCGTCCAGCTCGCGGCTCTGATACAGCTGCAGGCTGATGGAACCGTCGCTGATCATGGTGACAGTGAAGCGCTCAAAGCGGCTGACGTTGGCAGCATCGTAGTAGTTGGGGTTGGGGATGTAGCTCTTGGTGTTGCCCTGGATGTACTCCTCCACCACATAGGGTCCGTTGTACCACATGGTGGTGTTGTCGCAGCTCCGGAAGCCATCGACACCCAGCTCCTCGATCAGAGCAGGGGCCACGGGGTAGAAGCTGTTGTAGGCGGCAACGGTATCAAAGTAGGGGCAGGCGCTGGGGCAGGTGAACACCAGAGTGTAATCATCCGGAGCCTCAATGCCCACACCGGCAGCCAGCATGTCCTCGTAGGTCATGTCAGCAGCAGCGTCACCGGCTTCCTTGGTCAGCTCGTAGTACTCGTAAGCACCCACAATGGTATCGTTGGGCATGGAGGTGTTGTTGGCTTCGTTCTTAATGGCGTTCATCACCCATTCAAAACCAACCAGGAAGTCCTTGCTGGTCAGGTGAGCCTTCACCTCACCGTTGCAATCCACCCAGTCCACGTCGTCCCGCAGGTGGAAGGTCCAGACGGTGGCATCCTCATTGTGCTCCCAGCTGGAAGCGATGGCGGGCACCACCTTGCCGTAGCGGTCAAAGCTCAGCAGACCGTCCCACAGGTTGGTGACCACGTTGGCATCTTCAGCCTTCTGGGTGTACAGCATGTTCCAGCTTTCCAGCTCACGGTTACCGCTCTCAAAGGAGATGAACTCCTTCAGGGGGGTAGCGCCGGTGGAGTTGGGGGCAGCAGCGCCGCTGGCGGCAGCACCATTGCCGGTGTTGTTGGACTTTTCGCCGCAGGCTGCCAGCAGGCTGGCGGCACCCACAGCACCTGCACCCTTCAGGAAGGTGCGGCGATCAAAATTGAAGCTCATTGGATGATCCTCCCAGATCTTGCGCGGACAGAGCCGCGCGTTTTTCCTTTTCCTAAACGCAGTGAGGCTGTCTGCCTTTCCAAAAAGTGCACAGGAAAGACAAAAGTCGCACCACTGTATATTTTAGCACTTTACTGGAAAGAAGTCAATCCGCAACAGCATAGAATTGGAAACAAAACGGTGACAAACACTTTCATGGGAAAAGAATGTGGGGAAAATTACTATAAAATGGAAAGAACTGTATATCTATGAAGAACAGGCGAAAGAGAGAAACTGTTCACGCTGTGCGCACAAAACAGCTATCTTTTTTCACAAAAACATGATACAATAAAGTGTATCTGTATCAATAAGGAGCGCACCATGAAGAAACTGACCTCGATGTACAAACGCTACATGTTCCACCCCATTTTATATAAGACCGTGACCCGCACCTCCATTGTGGCCGTGCTGATGCTGCTGTGGCAGCGCTATGTCAGCGATGGCACGTTTACCATCTGGGAGGCCCCGGGCTTTCTGTGCGGCGTGGTGCTGCTCATCTGGGCCTGGGTGGACTACCTGCGGCTGGATGGCGTGACCATCCACCATCTGCTGGAGGAATTCAAGGGGATGGGCAAGCGGCAGAAAAAGATCCACTCCACCCGCTCCATCATCGACTATGCGGATGAGAAGATCGTCTCCTTTGAGGAGCTGGAACCCGAGGAGCGCACCTATTGCAGCCTGCTCTCCAATCTGGTGCTGGGCCTGCCGCTGGTCGCTGCTGCGCTGATCGCCAGCGCACTGTAAGGGGGCCGCGGCATGGAACAAGAGCACAAACAGCTGGTTATAGGCATTCTGGCCCATGTGGACAGCGGCAAAACCACCCTTTCCGAGGCCCTGCTCTACGGCACCGGCACCATCCGCAAGCTGGGCCGGGTGGACCATAAGGATGCCTTTCTGGACACCGACGCGCTGGAAAAGGCGCGCGGCATTACCATTTTCTCCAAGCAGGCTCTCTTCACGGCGGGCAATACCGATTTTACCCTGCTGGACACCCCGGGCCATGTGGATTTTTCCACGGAGACCGAGCGGACACTGCAGGTGCTGGATTATGCGGTGCTGGTTATCAGCGGCACCGACGGCGTGCAGAGCCATACCGAGACGCTCTGGCGGCTGCTGCGGCGGTACCGCATCCCCACCTTTGTGTTCGTGAATAAGATGGACCTGCCCGGCCCGGGCAGGGAAGCGCTTCTGACCCAGCTGAACCGTCGGCTGGGGGATGGCTTTGTGGATTTTGGGGCAGAGCAGGCCGACCGGGACGAGGTGCTGGCGCTCTGCGATGAGCGGCTGATGGAGACGATGCTGGACCGGGGAAGCCTGACCGATACCGACCTCATCCCCGCCATTGCCCGGCGGCATGTGTTTCCCTGCTGGTTTGGCTCAGCCCTGAAGCTGCAGGGGGTGGACGCGCTGGTGGAGGGCCTGGACCGCTATACCCGCCCGGCTCCCGCGCTGGAAGCCTTCGGGGCCAAGGTGTTCAAGGTGAGCCAGGATGAGCAGGGGAACCGCCTGACCTGGCTGCGGGTGACCGGCGGCGCGCTCAAGGTGAAAGCCCCGCTCACCGGAGAGGTCGACGGGGAGCCATGGGCCGAAAAGGCCAACCAGCTGCGGCTCTACTCCGGCGCAAAGTTTACGCTGGCGGAGTGCATCGGCCCCGGCCAGGTGTGCGCTGTCACCGGCCTGACCAAAGCCCGCCCGGGCGAGGGTCTGGGGGCGGAACGGGACAGCGACCTGCCGGTGCTGGAGCCGGTGCTGAGCTATCAGGTGCTGCTGCCCGAGGGCGCAGACGTGCACGCCGCGTTGGGAAAGCTCCATCGGCTGGAAGAGGAGGAGCCCCAGCTCCATGTGGTCTGGAACGAGACCCTGGGCGAGATCCATGTCCAGCTGATGGGCGAGATCCAGCTGGAGGTGCTGAAAAGCCTGCTGGCCGAGCGGTACGGGCTGGAGGTCGGCTTCGGACCCGGCGGCATCCTGTATAAGGAGACCATCACCGAAGCCATGGAGGGCGTGGGCCACTACGAGCCCCTGCGCCACTATGCGGAAGTCCACCTCAAGCTGGAGCCCCTGCCCCGGGGCAGCGGGATGCAGTTTGCCGCCGACTGCCGGGAAGAGGTGCTGGACAAGAATTGGCAGCGGCTGGTGCTGACGCATCTTGAGGAAAAGCAGCATCTAGGCGTGCTCATCGGGGCACCCCTGACCGATGTGAAGATCACCCTCATTGCGGGCCGCGCCCACCTCAAGCACACCGAGGGCGGCGACTTCCGGCAGGCGACCTACCGCGCCGTCCGGCAGGGCCTGATGATGGCAGACCAGATCCACAAGACCCAGCTGCTGGAGCCGTGGTATGCCTTCCGGCTGGAGCTGCCCTCTGACAACGTGGGCCGCGCCATGAACGATATCCAGAACATGGGCGGCAGCTTTGACCCGCCCGAGACCGGAGCCGACGGGGATACCACCCTGCTCACCGGCACGGCACCGGCCTCCACCATGCGCAGCTACCCCATGGAGGTGGTGGGCTACACCCGGGGCAGGGGACACCTGACCCTGACGCTGGACGGCTACCGTCCCTGCCACAATGCAGCAGAGGTCATCGAGGCTGCGGGCTATGAGCCGGAACACGACCTCGACAACCCGGCGGATTCGGTGTTCTGTGCCCACGGGGCCGGATTTGTGGTGCCCTGGGAGCAGGTGCGCAGCCACATGCATGTAGACAGCGGCTGGGGCAAGACTGCAAAGACCGAGGAAGCGGTGCAGGCCCGTCCCCGCCGGATGGCCGCCTACCGTGCTACTTTGGAAGAGGATGCTGAGCTGCTGAAGATCTTTGAACAGACCTATGGGCCCATCAAGCGGGACCCGCTGGCGGCGTTCCGCCCCACCCAGAAGCGGGAACGCCCTGATTTCAACGCCGAGCAGTGGGAGATCCAGCCCGAATACCTGCTGGTGGACGGCTATAATATTATCTTTGCATGGGACGAGCTGAACGCACTCTCCAAAGAGAGCCTGGAAGCGGCCCGCCACAGGCTGATGGACATCCTTTGCAACTATCAGGGCTTTAAGAAGTGCGTGCTCATCCTTGTGTTCGATGCCTACCGTGTGCCGGGCAGCCCCGGTAGCATAGAGCAGTACCACAATATCCATGTGGTCTACACCCGGGAAGCCGAGACCGCCGATATGTTCATCGAGCGTGTCACCCATGAGATCGGCAAGGGCCGCCGCGTCCGCGTGGCCACCTCCGATGGCATGGAACAGGTCATCATCCTGGGCCATGGTGCCCTCCGTGTCTCTGCCCGCATGTTCCATGAAGAGGTGCAGGAAGCGGAGAAGGAGATCCGGAGGTATTTGCAGGGAACGGATTAAACCTCTCCGTCATCCCTGCGGGATGCCACCGTCCGGGTTGCGGCTCCCAGCGTCCGCTTTGTGCAAAATTTTGCACTTGCGTCCCGCTGGCCGCTGCCCCAACAACTCCTCCCTGTTTCCGCCACTGGCGGCGGTCGTCGTTGTTGCCCTAATAGGGGAGGCCTTGGCAAAGAGGGTGAGCTTTACGAAATGCCAAGGGCCCCCCTATTAGCGGGGGCTGTCACGCAAAGCGTGACTGGGGGGTTAAACCACAGTAGGAAAGGAGCCGCCTATGTTCGAAACAACTTCTGATTTTGTTTGGCAAAAGATCCAGCCCCGCCCCCGGGATGCACATAAGGGAACCTTTGGCTCCGTGCTGGCGGTGGCGGGCAGTGTGTCCTACCGGGGCGCGGCGGCGCTGGCCGTGGAAGGTGCCCTGCGCACCGGGGCCGGTATCGTTACGCTGGCAAGTGTGGAACCGGTGCTGGCGGCTGTGGCCGCCCGCCTGCCCGAGTGCTGTCTCTGCCCCTGCGAAGCGGGCGCAGAGGGCGGCATCTCGCCCCAGAATATTGAGCACATCCGGCGGCAGAAGGCCTCTGTCCTGCTGGCGGGCCCCGGGCTGGGCTATACGGCCCAGAGCGCGGCCCGTGCCGCCGAGACCCGAGCGCTGGTAAAAACGCTCCTGCCCGGCTTTTCCGGCAGTGCAGTGCTGGATGCGGACGGCCTGAACGCCGCCGCTGACCTGCTCCAAACGGAAAAAATGCTTCACCCTCAAGGAGAACTGATTTTAACGCCCCACCCCGGCGAGATGGCCCGGCTGACCGGGCGCTCTGCGGCAGAGATCAACGCGGACCGGGAAGGCACGGCGCTGCGCTATGCGAAAGCATGGAATGCTGTGGTGGTGCTGAAGGGGGCGCACACCGTCATTGCAGGGCCGGATGGCCGCTGTGCGGTCAATCCCACCGGCAACCCGGGGCTTTCCCGGGGTGGCAGCGGGGATGTGCTGGCGGGCATGACCAGCGCCCTGCTGGCCTGCGGCCTGCCTGCCTTTGAGGCCGCTGCCTGTGCCGTTTATCTCCACGGTGCAGCTGCCGACCGTGCCGCTGCCCTGCACGGGGAAACCGGGATGCTCCCGCATGATCTGCTGGATGCACTGGGGACCCTGTTTGCCGAAAACGGGCGCTGAGCAAGGGGACGATCCCATCAAAAAAAGAAACGCTTCCTTTCCTCTGGATTTGTGTTATACTGGAGCTATCCAAAACACAACGATCTGCCGGAAAGGAAGCGTTTCTTTTATGGTTCCTGCACTGGAAAAAATCATTGCCGAGAGCGACCGCATCGTCTTTTTTGGCGGCGCGGGGGTCTCCACCGAAAGCGGCATCCCCGATTTCCGCAGCGTGGACGGCCTGTACCACCAGAAGTACGATTACCCGCCCGAGACCATCCTGAGCCACACCTTTTGGGAGGAGAACCCCGAGGAGTTCTACCGGTTCTACCGGGATAAACTCATTGTGAAGGGGGCAAAGCCCAACGCTGCCCACCTGCGGCTGGCAAAGCTGGAGCGGGAGGGCAGGCTGAAAGCCATCGTCACCCAGAACATCGACGGCCTGCATCAGGCGGCTGGCTCCAAGACCGTTTACGAGCTCCACGGCAGCACCCTGCGCAACTACTGCGTGAAGTGCGGCGCGTTCTACAATGTGGACTTCATTGCCAACAGTACCGGCGTGCCCCGCTGCCCCAAGTGCGGCGGCATCGTCAAGCCGGATGTCGTTCTGTACGAGGAAGGGTTGGACGAGGAAGTGCTCTCCGGGGCCGTGTCTGCCATCCGCAAGGCGGATACCCTCATCATCGGCGGCACCAGTCTGGTGGTCTACCCGGCGGCGGGGCTCATCCGGTACTTCCGGGGCCGCCATCTGGTGGTCATCAACATGCAGCCCACCGGGGCCGATGCGCAGGCCGACCTGTGCATTGCCAAGCCCATCGGTCAGGTGCTGAGCGAGGACGTATTGTTGGAGGACTGAGATGAAAGCTGTCATTCTGGAAAGCTATGTCATGGAGGAAGGCGACCTCGACTGGTCGGGGGTAAAGGCGCTGGTGCCCGATACCGCCAGTTATGTCCGCACGGCCTACGAGGAGATCGCCCCCCGCATTGGAGATGCGGACATCGTTCTGCTGAACAAGTGCCGCATGGATGAGGAGATCTTACAGCAGTGCCCGAACCTGAAATGGGTGGGCATCATCGCCACGGGCACCGACAACCTGGATCTGGAAGCCTGCCGCCGCCACGGCGTTGCAGTGGCCAATGTGCCGGGCTATTCTACCTACAGCGTGGCCCAAATGACCTTCAGCCTGCTGCTGGCCATCTGCCAGTGCGCGGAGCGCTACAACCGTGCCGTCAAGCAGGGATGCTGGCAGCTGGATATCCCGGAGAGCATCGGCCTGCTGCCCCAGATGGAGCTCTATGGCAAGACCTATGGCGTTTACGGCTATGGCAGCATCGGGCGGCAGTCGGCCCGCATTGCCAGAGCCTTTGGCATGGAGGTGCTGGTCTGCACCCGCACCGTCCGGCCCGAATACGCCGCCGACGGTGTGGAGTTTGTGGATTATGATACCCTGCTGAGGCGGTGCGATATCCTCAGCCTGCACTGCCCGGCCACGCCCCAGACCCGGGGCCTTGTCAACGCGGAGGCGCTGGCGAAGATGAAGCCCGGGGCCATTCTGCTCAACACGGCCCGGGGCGCGCTGGTGGATGAGGAGGCCGTGGCAGCGGCCCTCCACAGCGGTCAGCTGGGCTTTTACGGGGCCGATGCCTTTGTCACCGAGCCTCTGCCTCAGGAAAGCCCCCTGCGGGCAGAACCCCACGCTATCCTTACACCGCACATTGCGTGGACGACCCGGGAGGCTTTGCAGAACCTGATGGACATTACCACCCGGAACCTGCGCACCTGGCTGGAAGGAAACGGCGAGCACATCGTCAACAGATAAAAAGGAGAGATGAATCATGCAGGCAACCATTCACAACGAATTCCTGACCCTGACCGTGGATACCCATGGTGCCGAAGCAGTCAGCCTGAAAAATGCCGCCGGGCAGGAGATGCTCTGGCAGGCCGACCCGGCTGTCTGGAAGCGCCATGCCCCCATCCTTTTCCCCTGGACGGGCAAGCTGACCGGCGGGGCCTTTACCCATAAGGGCAAGACCTACCCCGGAGGGCAGCACGGCTTTGCCCGGGACGTGGAGCACACCCTGCTCTGCGCCGAGGGCGACACCATCCGGCTGGAGCTGCGCTCGGATGAAAAGAGCAAGGCAGAGCGCTTCCCGTTTGATTTTGTTCTGACCAGCACCTTCCGGCTGGAGGGCAGGACGGTCCACCACACCCTGACCGTCACCAACCCCGCCGATGCCGCCGAGGAGCTGCAGTTCGGCATCGGCTACCACCCGGCGTTCCGCATCCCCTTTGATGACAAGCACACCACCACCGATTACGAGTTCCGCTTCGACCAGCCGGAAAGCCCGATGATCCTGGACGCTTACCCCAACGGTCTGCTGACCGGCAAGTGCGGCTACCGGTGGAAGAACGAGCAGAGCATCCCCCTGACAGACGATCTGTTTGAGAACGACAGCTTCTGCATGGCCGGTCTGCGCAGCCGCACGCTGGGCATCTACGAAAAGGACACCGGCAAGGGGATCGTCTGCAATGTGGAGGGCTACCCCTACACCCTCATCTGGTCGGCTCCGGCAAAGCCAGTGCGCTTTGTCTGCATTGAGCCGTGGCACTCCCTGCCCGGTGCCCAGACCGACACCCAGGAGTGGAGCCAGCGCGCCGCTGCCGCCTGCCTTGCCCCCGGCCAGACTTGGGAGACAACCCTCAGCACAACGTTTGAGCGCTGAAGCAAAGTTTGGCAAAGAAATGCAGGAACCCCTTGACAGAGGGGACTGCCTTCTGATTTAATTAAAATCGATAAAAGGGAGTAAAGGGCATTCCGCAGGGCCTGTGGGGTGCTACATGGCAGCGTCATCACGGCAGAAATGCCCGATGTCATGTGTTGGCTTGAGACTTTTGTCACAGACAGAGTGCTGTGGCAGGGGTCTCTTTTTTCTTGCCCGGCACAGGAACATAAGGAGGAAAAATAAATATGGATCTTCTGAACACATTCGCCAGTCTCTTTTCCAATTTTGGGAATCTGACCTGGCAGATGGTGGTGATGTGGGGCATCGGTGCACTGCTCATCTACCTTGCCATCGCCAAAAAGATGGAGCCGAGCCTGCTGCTGCCCATGGGCTTTGGTGCCATTCTGGTCAACCTGCCCCTCTCGGGTGCCATCACGCAGGGGGATACGGTGGGCCCTATCTCTGCATTGTTTGAAGCAGGCATGTCCAACGAGCTGTTCCCGCTGCTGCTCTTCATCGGCATCGGTGCCATGATCGATTTTGGTCCGCTGCTGGAAAAGCCGTGGCTGATGCTCTTTGGCGCGGCGGCCCAGTTCGGCATCTTCTTTACCCTGTTTCTGGCGGGCTTCTTCTTTGACCTGAAGGATGCTGCCTCCATCGCTGTCATCGGTGCGGCAGACGGCCCTACCGCCATTTTCGTGGCCAATACGCTCAACTCCCAGTACCTCGGTGCCATCATGGTGGCAGCCTACAGCTACATGGCGCTGGTACCCATCGTGCAGCCGCCTGTGATCCGGCTGCTGACCACGCAGAAGGAGCGCCGCATCCGGATGTCCTATGAAAAGGGCAGTGTTTCCCAGCTGACCAAGATCCTGTTCCCCATCGTGGTTACGATCATTGCAGGCATGGTGGCTCCGGCCAGTGTGGCGCTGGTGGGCTTTTTGATGTTCGGCAACCTGCTGCGGGAGTGCGGGGTGCTGAATGCGCTGAGCGAGACCGCCCAGAATGTGCTGGCAAATCTCATTACCATCGTGCTGGGCCTGACCGTTGCCGGGCAGATGACCGCCGACAAGTTCGTGCGGCCCGACACCCTGCTCATCCTTGCACTGGGTCTGGTGGCCTTTGTCTTTGATACGGCAGGCGGCGTGCTGTTTGCAAAGCTGCTGAACCTTTTCCGGCCTGAGGGCAAAAAGCTGAATCCCATGATCGGCGCGGCCGGCATCTCGGCCTTCCCCATGAGCGGCCGTGTGGTCAACAAGATGGGCCTGGAAGAGGACAACCAGAATTTCCTGCTGATGTATTCCATCAGCGTCAACGTTTCGGGACAGATCGCGTCCGTCATTGCAGGCGGCCTGATCCTGACCCTGATGGTTTAACGGAGGTGATCGCATGCTTCATCTTACTTCGTGGATGACCACGCTGCCGATGATGCTGATCGGGATGGTCGGCATCATCCTTGTCATCGGTATCATTGTTCTGGCAGTGATGCTGCTCAACCGGCTGACGGGTCGGAAATAAAAGAAAAAGGCGATGCAGCTGTTCGAAACTGCATCGCCTTTTTGCTTGTGTAAGTTTACAGAGTCTGGATGGCGGCCTTGATGCGCTGGGCGGCGACCTTGGTCTTTTCGGCATCGCCGAAGGCGGTCAGGCGGAAGTAGCCCTCGCCGCACTCGCCGAAGCCGACACCCGGGGTGCCGACCACGCCGCAGTTCTCCAGCAGCCAGTCGAAGAACTCCCAGCTCTTCATGCCGCCGGGGCAGCGCAGCCAGATGTAGGGGCTGTTCTTGCCGCCGCAGTACCACACACCGCACTCGTCCAGCGCGTCGGCAATGACCTTGGCGTTCTGGCGGTAGTAATCGAGGTTGGCCTGGATCTCAGCCATGCCGCTCTCGGTGAACACGGCGGCAGCAGCGCGCTGAACGACGTAGGGCACGCCGTTGAACTTGGTGGTCTGGCGGCGCAGCCACAGCTTGTTCAGGTTCATGCCCTCGCGCTCCAGCTCGTGGGGCACGATGGTGTAGCCGCAGCGGGTGCCGGTGAAGCCTGCGATCTTGGAGAAGGAGCAGATCTCAATGGCGTACTCGCGGGCACCCTCTACCTCAAAGATGCTGCGTGCCAGAGCGGGGTCGGTGATGAAGCACTCGTAGGCGGCATCGTACAGGATAACGGCGTTGTTCTTTTTGGCGTAGTCCACCCAGGCCTTGAGCTGCTCGCGGGTGTAGGCGGCACCGGTGGGGTTGTTGGGGCTGCAGATGTAGATGATGTCAGCCTTCACGCTGTCATCGGGCATCCCCAGGAAGCCGTTCTCCTGGCTGGTGCGGCCGTAAATGATCTTGCGGCCGTCGGTCACGTTGTCGTCCACATAGGTGGGGTACACGGGGTCCGGGACCAGAACGGTGTTGTCCACATCAAACAGGCCCAGCACGTTGGCCAGGTCACTCTTGGCACCGTCGGAGATAAAGATCTCGTCCTCAGCCAGCTGGGTGCCGCGGCCTGCGTAGTAGCCCTGAATGGCCTGCTTCAGGAACGGATAGCCCTGCTCGGGGCCGTAGCCGTGGAAGCCCTCCTTGGTGCCCATCTCAGCGGCGGCATCCTGCATGGCGGTGACCACGCACTTTGCCAGAGGCTGGGTCACATCGCCGATGCCCAGGCGGATGATCTCTTTTTCGGGGTGTGCTTCCTGATAGGCGGCCACCTTGTGGGCAATGTCCACGAACAGGTAGCTTGCCTTCAGCTCGCCGTAATGATGATTCATTTTCATAAGTTGTTCCCTCACTTTATAAGATTGAACCTCTCCGTCATCGCTGACGCGATGCCACCTCTCCTAATAGGAGAGGCAAGCCAACGCCCGTGTGAACTTGGCTCCCCTGCCAGGGGAGCTGGCGCAAAGCGCCTGAGAGGTTATGTTAAACTTCCGCAACTCCCTCGTACACTGTGACAGCGCTGCCGGTCATCAGCAGCTGCCTGCCGGGCAGTACCCGGATGACCAGCTCACCGCCGCGCAGCTGCACATGGATATCCTGTCCGGCGGGGCAGCTGCCCAGTTCGGTCAGAGCCGCCACGGTGGCGCAGGTGCCAGTGCCGCAGGCCCAGGTCTCGCCGCTGCCGCGTTCCCACACCCGCATCTTCAGGTGGGCGGCATCCACCACCTGTACGAACTCGGTGTTGATGCGCTCCGGGAAGTTGGCGTGATGCTCGAACGCCGGGCCGATGGCTTCCAGCTTCAGGCTGTCCACATCCTCCACCACGGTCACGCAGTGAGGGTTGCCCACGCTGATGCAGGTCACCTTCCACACTTTTCCCTCTACGGTGAGCGGCTGATCCACCAGCGGGCCTTCGCCCATGTGGATGGCAGGCAGGTCGGCCGGCAGGGTGCTGTAAGCGCCCATCTCCACCTGCCACAGCTGTGCGCCCTGCCGGGTGATGCGCTTGACACCGCTGTTGGTGTCGATGGTCAGGACAGGTTTTTCCACCCCGTGGGTGTAGAGCCACTCGGCCACACAGCGCACGCCGTTGCCGCACATCTGGGCCTCGCTGCCGTCTGCGTTGAAGATGCGCATCCGGCCATCGGCCCCGGGGGTCACAGGGGCGCAGATGCAGATGATGCCGTCCGCACCCACGGAAAAATGCCGGGCTGAGAGCCGCTGTGCAAGTGCGGCAATGTCTGCGGGCACACCGGATGCACGGCAGTCCAGATAGATGTAATCATTGGCACAGCCCTGCATCTTGGTAAATGACAATTTCATGGAGCATTCTCCTTTACAGGCGGGACCTCTGCGGCCATGCTGATGCAGCATGGCTGAGAGGTTTGGTTCGTCACATATAATCATAAGAATCAAACGGGCTTCTGTCAAGCAAAAAAGAGGGCTTTGTGCAATTTTCATCGGTTTTTTCTGCCCGTAAAGGGCCGGAATGCAAAACAGGGCTTGACAAGATACGGCCCATGGGATATAAAAAGAGAGAGTGCTTTTGCGCGCCGGAGAGGGCGTGCAGGCAGAGAAGAAAGAATCATTGACAAAAGGAGACCGCGACGATGGATACTTTTGAAAAGATCCGTGCACTGCTGGCAGAGCAGCTGGATATTGACCCTGCTAAGATCACGATGGAGAGCGACATTATGAGTGATTTCGAGGCCGACAGCCTGGATATCGTGGACATGGTGATGACGCTGGAGGACGAGTTTGGCATTGAGGTGCCGGACGATGCCATCGAGAATCTGCGCACCGTGGGCGACGTGGTGGAATTTGTGGACAGCCACAAGGGCTGATAACAGTTTTGCAAAAAGGCCCCGTACCCGCAGCGCTGCACACGGCGGCACTGCAGCGGGGCTTTTAATATGAGCTCGTGCGGAACGGCTGGAACACAGGCGTTTGGCGCACGGCTTAGGAGGATATAACAAAATGGCAAAAGACAACAAGAAGCTTGTGCAGGCGATCACCAGCCAGGAAGAAAACTTTGCACAGTGGTACACCGACATCTGCGTCAAGGCAGAGCTGGTGGAGTACTCCAGTGTCAAGGGCTTCATCATCCTGCGCCCCTATGGTCAGGCCATCTGGGAACTGATCCAGAAGGACATGGATGCCCGGTTCAAGGCAACCGGTCACGAGAACGTGGCCATGCCCGTGCTGATCCCCGAGAGCCTGCTGCAGAAGGAAGGCGAGCTGGTCAATGGTTTCGCGCCGGAGGTGGCGTGGGTCACGATGGGCGGCTCCGACAAGCTGGAAGAGCGCCTGGCGGTGCGTCCCACCAGCGAGACCATGTTCTGTGACCACTGGTCCCGCGTGCTGCACAGCTACCGTGAGCTGCCCATGAAGTACAACCAGTGGTGCAGCGTGGTGCGCTGGGAAAAGACCACCCGTCCCTTCCTGCGCAGCCGTGAGTTCTGGTGGCAGGAAGGCCACACCATCCACGAGACTGCCGCCGAGGCCGAGGCCGAGACCCAGCAGCAGCTGAACTGCTACGCGGATGTCTGCGAGCAGGATCTGGCCATCCCTGTTGTCAAGGGCCGCAAGACCGATAAGGAGAAGTTTGCCGGTGCCGAGGCTACCTATACCATCGAAGCCATGATGAAGGACGGCAAGGCCCTGCAGAGCGGCACCAGCCATTACTTCGGCGATAAGTTCAGCAAGGCTTACGACGTGACCTTTACCGGCCGCGACAACCAGCTGCATCACCCGTTCCAGACCAGCTGGGGCGTTTCCACCCGTCTGGTGGGTGCCATCATTATGACCCACGGCGATGACGACGGCCTGATCCTGCCCCCGGCAGTGGCTCCCATCCAGGTCGTGGTCGTGCCCATCGCCGCCCACAAGCCCGGCGTTTCCGAGAAGGCCGCCGAGCTGGCTGAGAAGATCAGCAAGTATGCCCGCGTCAAGCTGGACGACAGCGACAACGCCCCCGGCTGGAAGTTCTCCCAGTGGGAGATGAAGGGTGTGCCCCTGCGCCTGGAGATCGGCCCCAAGGATCTGGAAAAGAACCAGTGCGTGCTGGTTCGCCGCGACACCCGTGAAAAGATCTTCGTGAGCCTGGACGAGCTGGAGACCGCGATCCCGGCTCAGCTGGAAGCCCTGCGCAAGGACCTGTACCAGCGTGCCCTCGCCAACCGCGAGAAGCGCACCTGGGCAGCCACCACCATGGAGGAAGTCAAGGAGCTGGCCAAGGCCAACACCGGTTACATCAAGACCATGTGGTGCGGCGACCTGGCCTGCGAGATGAAGATGAAGGAAGAGGCTGGCCTGTCCAGCCGCTGCATGCCCTTTGAGCAGGAGCACCTCAGCGATGTCTGCCCCTGCTGCGGCAAGCCCGCCAGCAAGATGGTCTACTGGGGCGTGGCCTACTAAGCCGCCCCATAGTCAGAGCCTGATCAGATGAAAAAGCAGCTTTCCCGTCCAGTGGGAGAGCTGCTTTTTTGTGTCTGCCTATTGACAACTGTGTATCTACTGTATATACTGTAAATATACAGATGCAACGGAGGCGGCAGACATGAATCTCTTCATCGATAACAAGAGCGGTGCACCCATCTACGAGCAGCTCTACACCCAGATCAAGAACCAGATTTTGAGCGGGGAACTGCAGCCGGAGGAAGCTATGCCGTCCATCCGGGGGCTGGCGCGGGATCTGCGCATCAGCGTGATCACCACAAAGCGGGCCTACGATGAGCTGGAACAGGAGGGCTTTTTGTACGCTGTGCCCGCCAAGGGCTTTTTCGTGGCAGCGAAAAACACCGAGCTGCTCCGGGAAGAGAACCTGAAAAAAATCGAAGCACACCTGACGGAAGCCGTCCGGCTGGCGGCACCCTGCGGGCTGACCAAACAGGAACTGACCGAAATGTTGGAATTGCTGTGGGAGGAATGAACCATGAACGCATTAGAACTGCACGGCCTTGAAAAGCACTACCCGGATTTTGCGCTGGGGCCCATTGATCTGGAACTGCCCGGCGGCACAGTCTGCGGGCTGATCGGTGAGAACGGCGCGGGCAAGAGCACGACCATTAAGCTGATCCTGGACATGATCGACGGGGACGCTGGCACCGTGAAGCTGTTCGGGCAGGAGGGGATCACCCCGCTTGCCAAAGCCGATATCGGCGTGGTGCTGGGCGGCGAGGGCATCCCCACCTGCCTGACCGCGCCGCAGGTGGGGAAAGTGATGGCGGGCATCTATCCCAATTGGGATGCCGCCGCCTACGCCGACTGGTGCCGCCGCTTTGACCTGCCGGAGAACAAGAAGTACGGCGACTACTCCACCGGCATGAAGATGAAACAGTGCCTTGCCGTGGCGCTTTCTCATCACCCCAAGCTGCTGCTGTTGGACGAAGCCACCAGCGGCCTGGATCCGGTGGTGCGGGATGAGCTGATCGATCTGCTGCTGGACTTTGTGCGGGATGAGAACCATGCAATTTTGATCTCGTCCCACATCGTCAGCGATTTGGAAAAGCTCTGCGATACCATTGCCTTTCTGCACAAGGGGAAGCTCCTGCTCTGTGAGGACAAGGACACGCTGCGGGAGGAGTACGCCCTCTGGCACGGCACTGCCGGGCAATTGGAGGAGCTGGATAAAAACGCCATCGTCAGCCGTCGGGTGACAGCCTACGGGGCCGAGGCGCTGGTGAAGAGGGAACTTGTCCCGGCGGGCAGCACCCTGACACCGGTGAGCATCGAAGAACTGTTCGTTTTGATGGTGAAAGGGGAGAATGTGCGATGAAAGGTTTGCTGTTGAAGGATTGGTATCAGGTCAAAACAAATATGCGGATGATGTACCTCACGGTGCTGGCCGTGCTGGCAATCTGGATCCTGAGCACTTCCGGGGATTCGAGCTTTGCGGTGAATTATTCAGCTGTTTTTCTGGGGATGATGCCCGCCTACCTGCTTTCCTACGACCACGCCAGCGGGTGGACGGAGTACAGCTTTGCCCTGCCGCTGAGCAAGGAACTTCAGGTAGCAGAAAAATATCTTGTGGGTCTGCTTTGCACGGCGGTCTCTGCGGCGCTGAACGGAATTTTCTGCGGCATCCGGTTCTGGATGGGAAAACCGCTTCCTGCGATGCCGATCAGCCTTTTGCTGGGGGCGGGCGCAGCTTCCATCCTGCTGATAAACGGGATCATGCTGCCGCTGTACTACCGTTTTGGCGCAGAAAAGGCGCGGATGCTCTACATGCTGATGTTTGCCGGAATGGGCGCTGCCCTGGGCGGCGGGATGGTCCTGATGGATGCCGTGCCGGAACCGGGCGCGGCCATTGCCATCGTCGGTGTGCTGGCAGCGGTGCTGGCCCTGTATGCCGTGTCCTGGCGGGTGTCGGTGGCATGGTATGGAAAGTATAAGAAGTAGGCTCTTCTTTGTGCAATAGAGCAATAATCCGGTAAAAAAACTGTAAAAGGGGTTGAAAAATCCGGCCCGGCGTAGTATGATAACGGGGCTGAAAGAAAAATCTTACACCAAGGAGGAGTTTGTTTCCATGTCCAGTGACCATACGGATCACCCCAAACAACGCTTCTCCTGCGATGCGGGCCGTGCAAACGTGTTAGCCGCATCCTGAACTGCATGCCCTTTGTACACCGCAGGAGTTGTAACCAGACCGATGCGGTGTATTTTTTATGCCCGAAAACGGGAAACGGAGGGACCAAACCATGCAGAAGAAAAATTATGTGCAGGAGATTCTGGAGATCATCCACAGCGGTCTGCCCCAGGCAGAGTTGGCTGAAAAGCTGTCCGATTACCATGAAAATGACATGGCCGATGCCCTGACGACCCTGACACCGGAGGAGCGCCAGAAGGTGTACACCGTACTGGGCGTGGATACGGTGGCAGAGATCTTCTCCTATCTGGACGATGCAGAACCTTACCTGAAGGAGCTGGACCCCGAGCGGGCCGCCCGGGTCATCTCCCACATGGATTCGGACGATGCCGTAGATGCTCTGGATGACCTGGAAGAGGACGATAAGGCAAAGATCGTCCACCAGCTGGACAAGGATGCCGCCGATGATGTGAAGCTGCTGCTCTCCTATCACGAGGACGAGATCGGCAGCTGCATGACCACCAACTACATCTGCATCCGCAGGGATATGACCATCCGGCAGGCCATGAGTGAGCTGGTGAAGCAGGCAGGCGAGAACGATAACATCTCCACCCTGTATGTAGTGGATGAGAACGAGCACTTTTATGGTGCCATCGACCTGAAAGACCTCATCGTGGCCCGTGCGGAGGAGCGCCTGGAAAAGCTGATCGCCCGCTCCTACCCCTACGTCACCGACCACGAGAAGATCAGCGACTGCATCGACCGCATCGTGGACTACGCCGAGCGCTCGCTCCCTGTCCTGAACGACAGCGGGAAGCTGCTGGGCATCATCACCTCGGCGGATGTGGTCGAGCTGGTGGACGACGAGATGGGCGATGATTACGCAAAACTCGGCGGCTTGACCAGTGAAGAGGATCTGAACGAGGGTGTGTTCCAGAGTGTGAAAAAGCGCCTGCCCTGGCTGATTGCCCTGCTGTTCCTCGGGATGCTGGTGTCCTCGGTGGTGGGGGCGTTTGAATCGGTGGTGGCGGTGCTGCCCATCGTCATCTGCTTCCAGTCCATGGTGCTGGATATGGCCGGCAATGTGGGCACCCAGTCGCTGGCTGTGACCATCCGTGTGCTGGTGGACGAGAACCTGACCACTGCCAAAAAGCTCCAGCTGCTCTGGAAGGAAATGCGGGTGGGCCTGACCAACGGTGCACTGCTGGCCGTGCTGGCGCTGGGCTTCCTGGGCTGCTACATCCACTTCTTCAAGGCCTACGCCTGGGGGGAAGCCTTCCTGCTCTCGGGCTGTGTGGGCGTATCTCTGGTCGTGGCTATGGTGATCTCCAGCCTGGTGGGCACGGTCATCCCCATGCTGTTCCATAAGATCCACATCGACCCCGCCGTGGCTTCCGGCCCGCTCATCACCACCATCAATGATCTGGTGGCGGTGGTGGTCTACTATGGCCTGGCTGCCGTGGTGCTGATCGATATGTTCCATTTGGGCTGAAATAGAGAAAGGCTGCTGCCGACAACTCCCTCAGTCACGGCTTCGCCGCGCCAGCTCCCTCTTGGAGGGAGCCTTGACGTAATGGCAATCTGTGAAAGCCTCCCTCATTGAGGGAGGTGGCATCGCGTGAGCGATGACGGAAGGAGTTTGGCAACAGCCTCTTTTCACTTATTCTGTATCCAATACCGCTGTGTCAGCGTTCCATCGGAGGAATCGAACTGCTCATCCTCCAGCACGCCGCCGTTGGCGCGGATGGTCTTTGCTGAGGCAACGTTGTAATGGTCGCAGCAGATGCGCACCTTTTCGATGCCTCGTTCTTTTGCCTTTTCCAGCGTCAGGCGAAGCATCTGGGTGGCGTAGCCGTTCTGCCGCTCCGAGGGGCGGACGCTGTACCCGATGTGCCCGCCGTAGGTCAGCAGGTAATCGTTGAGCCGGTGGCGCAGGTTGGTCATGCCCACCAGATGCTCATGCTCGTCCAGAGCCAGATACTCCGTGGCGGGCACGAGACCGGCGGGGGTTGTGGCTGGGTCTTTCAGCTTGCGGAGTTGGGCCAGCCAGGCATCGAAGTCGGTATATTTGTCCAGAGCCGAGGTGCCGTCCATCCGGGAGTTGATGGCCAGAAATTCTTCCCGGTAAGCCATTACCTGTTCCCGGTCGCCCTCATCCGGCTCCCGCAGGTGGATCTTCTGGGGTGAGGTGCGCCGGGTGGCGGTGCGGAAATCCGGAGCCTTCATCAGGCCGTGGCAGTTGCAGTAGAAGTAAAGCACACCTGCGCCCCGCAGGGAGAAGCGGGCAGAGGCATCTCCCTCGGGGTAGAGCTTGACCAGCTGCAGCTTATCGCCGGTGAGGTAGGCCAGAAACGAGATGTAATGGTTTTTCTCCATGGGGTGGTGCAGGGTGACGAAGAGCTCGTCCTCCACCCGCTCCACAGTCAACTGATGATGCTCGTCGGCATCATCGGCTTCGGCGATGTCCAGCGCAGGCAGGGTGATGCCGCAGCAGCTCACCACAGCCTGTCCGGTGGCGTGGAGCACATTGCCGCAGAGGGGGCAGACGTAGAGCTTGCTCCGCAGCAGGTTGGCTGCCCGGTTCCGGTTGATGATGGGTTCTCCCTGCATCAGCTCCAGCACGCTGACCCCCAGAGCCGCAGCCAGCGGTTCCAGCAGGGAGATATCGGGCAGACCCTTGGCGGTCTCCCACTTGGAAATGGTCTTGGCGCTGACAGAAAGCATTCCGGCAAGCTCTGCCTGGGTCAGGCCCTTGGCTTCCCGCAGCTGCCGGATGGTGCTGCCTGTGACGTATGTGTTCATAATGAATGAAACCTCTCAGTCTCGCGTTGCTCGACAGCGTACGGGTTGCGGCTCCCAGCATCCACTTCGCACAAAGTATTGTGCTCGTGTCTTGCTGGCCGCGGCCCCAACAACTCCTCCCTTCATCCGCCACTGGCGGCGGTCGTCGTCGTTGCCTAATAGGGAGCCCTTGGCAAGTCGGGCAAGCGTAATTGTTGAACCAGAGTATACTATACAAAAAAACTCCACGCAACCTACGCTGCGTGGAGTTCGTGCTTTCAGGAATTATTCGGCCTCGGTCTCGTCTTCCGCGTCCGGGTCCAGCTCCATGGTGAACACGGCCTTTTTCAGCTTGCCGCAGCCCTGGGCCTTCAAGCCGGATTTGTACGGCTCCCCGGCCAGATAGAGGGCAAAGCGGCCCTCGCAGAGCATTCCGGCAATGCTGGTGCCGGCGGTACCCACGGTGGTATCAGCGGCTTCGTCGGTGGGCCGGGTGGGGCTGAACTCGCCCAGGGACACTTCAAACAGCTCGCTGCCCTCGAGGTCGGTCTCAAGGGTCAGGTGGTTGTCGTGCCGGACAAAGGGGGCCTTGTCGCTGGCCTGCGGGGTCACGGTGCTCACCATGACCACAGCCTTGTCGCCATCGATGCGGGTGCGCCCGGCGGGCAGGTTGTTGATATCCCGTGCCATGATGAACTCGATGACGCTGTCCAGACTGCTGCACAGGCCCAGATAGTTGGGGAGATTGTTCAGGGTATCGTAGATCATGGATCAGTCCTCTTTCGGGTCGGTCAGAAGCTCCTTGATGCTGGGCACAACGCCGCCCAGATTTTGCAGCTCCGACGGAATGATGATCTTGGTGGCCTTGCCGTTGGCGACCTTGGCCAGTGCTTCCAGGCTGCGCAGAGCCAGCACCTTGTCGTTGGGCATAGCCTCGTTCAGCAGGCGGATGGCATCGGCGTTGGCCTTCTGCACCGCGAGAATGGCCTGGGCCTCGCCCTCAGCTTCGAGAATGCGCTGCTGTTTGACGGCATCGGCACGGAGGATGGCGGCTTCCTTTTCGCCCTCGGCGGCGGTGATAGCGGCCTGCTTCTCACCATCGGCCTTCAGGATGACGGCGCGCTTTTCGCGCTCTGCCTTCATCTGCTTCTCCATGGCTTCCTGGATCTCGCGCGGCGGGATGATGTTCTTGACCTCCACGCGGTTGACCTTGATGCCCCACTTGTCGGTGGCTTCATCGAGGATGGCCGTGATCTTGCCGTTGATGACATCGCGGCTGGTCAGGGTGTGATCCAGCTCCATCTCACCGATGATGTTGCGCAGGGTGGTGGCGGAAAGGCTCTCGATGGCTGCGATGGGCTGGTTGACACCGTAGGTGTAGAGTTTGGCATCCATGACCTGGAAGAACACCACGGTGTCGATCTGCATGGTGACGTTATCGCGGGTGATCACAGGCTGGGGAGGGAAGTCCGCGACCTGCTCCTTCAGGCTGACCTTTTTGGCGATCCGCTCAATGAACGGGATCTTGACATGCAGGCCGGCCGACCAGGTGTCGGAGTAGCTGCCCAGACGCTCCACAACGTACACCATGGACTGAGGCACGATGACGATGTTGGTGACGACGATGAGCAGGATGACAAAGATGAGCGCGAGGATCACAAACAGCATGATAGGCATAGAGACGCTCCTTTTTTCAGTGGTTGATGGATTCGGTCAGGATGGGTTCCACGATGAGCAGGGTGCTGTGGATCTCGGTGACCCGGCAGGCCTGCCCGGGGGTCAGGGTATCGCCGGGGGTGGCGCAGCGGGCGCTCCAATCCACGCCATCCAGCCGCACCCGGCCCGTCTGCTGGGCAGAAACGGGGGTCAACACCCGGGCTTCCCGGCCAAGGGCGCGGTCACCGTTGGTGGGGGTGGGCTGCTTGTGCAGCCGTTTGGCCAGCGGCTTGAATGCCAGCAGGCAGACCGCGCTGACCGCAATGAACACCACCGCCTGCACCCGGAACGAGTGGGTGAACAGGCAGCAGAGCAGGGCTGCCGCGCTGCCTGCCGCAAACCAGACGGATACCATGCTGAAGGTCATGCCCTCCAGCGCCAGGAAACCGACGGCGGCAAGGAGCCAGAAAATGGGGTCAATGGACATCGAACATCCCTCCTTCTTCGTTTATTATATAACAAAGGCGTGAGAATGACAATATGTTGTTATTTAAGGGCGAGTGCTGCTTTGTCCAACCTCTCAGTCGCAGGCTTCGCCGCGACAGCTCCCCTAGTAGGGGAGCCCTTGGCAAAAGATTTGTTTTTTCATGTTTTCGCCTGCGGCTCCAAAACCAACTGTTGCCGCAAGGAAAAACGTTGCGTCAGCAGGGCTAAATGTAGCGAAGCGCTCGCGCTCGAAAACGCGACGATCTGCCAAGGCCTCCCCTACTAGGGGAGGTGGCATCAAGCGTCAGCGAAGATGACGGAGAGGTTTAATCCGTCTCCTTATACATAATCATAGTAGCTGTGGTCCGGGTTATGCCCCACCTCTTCCACCACGATGGTGAAGCCCATGGGATTCACCTCAGTGCTCTTGCCGCTGGCAAGGGTCTCCACGATGATATGCTCGGTGCGGTTGACGATGATCTCCGCGGTCTCCACCTTGCCCACCCGCTGGTAGTGCAGGATGCCGTCCTCGGCACGCAGGACCCGCAGCTGGCCGGTGCGGAAAGCCTCGCAGGTGTGGCGGAGCTGTGCCAGCTGTGCCAGCACGGGGCGCAGGCGCTGTTCGTGGGCATCCCACCGGAAGAAAGCCCGGTTGAAGGGGTCCCGATAGCCCTGCATGGCAATCTCGTCGCCGTAGTACAGGCAGGGCACGCCCGGCAGGGTGTAGATGATGGCGTAGGCCATCCGCAGGCGGAGCAGGCCTTCCTCGTAGGCATCGCCGGTCACACAGCGGCCGCTCTGCCACGCGCGGCCCCGGCCATTGGCGGGCTCGTCAGCAATCACGGTCAGGGCACGCTCGGTGTCGTGGGTGGAGAGAAAGTTCAAGGCGGTATCCATGGCCGGGGCAGGGTAGTGTTCGCAGATGGTCAGGATCTCCGTCATGGCCTGCTCGGCGGGCTTGCCCTTGACGAAATCCAGCACGGCGTTCTTGAAGGGGTAGTTCATCACGCTGTCCAGACCCTTGCCCAGCAGGTAGGTGCGGCGCTTATTGAAGCCGAACTTGGTGGTGGCATCCTCCCACACCTCGCCCAGCAGGAACTTTTCGGGGCTGACCCGCTTGACGGCGGCGCGCACCTTCTCAATGAATTCGTCGGGCAGCTCATCGGCTACATCCAGCCGGAAGCCTGCCGCGCCGCGCCGCAGCCAGGTGTCGATGACACCGCCCGGGCCTGTGATGAACTCCACATAGGAGGGGGTCTCCTCGTCGACCTCGGGCAGGGTCTCAAAGCCCCACCAGCTGCGGTAACCGCCCTTGTACTGGGGGCCGAAATCGTACCAGCAGCGGTAAGGGGAGTTGGGGTCCCGGTACGCGCCGCCCTCGCCATAGCGGCCCTCGCGGTTGAAGTAGCGGCTGTCGGAGCCGGTGTGGCTGAACACGCCGTCCAGCACAATGCCGATGCCGTATTTTTTGGCGGCGGTGCACAGTGCCTTAAAATCCTCGTTGGTGCCCAGCAGGGGGTCCACATTCAGGTAGTTGGCGGTGTTGTAGCGATGGTTGGAGTGGGCCTCAAAGATGGGGTTGAGGTAGATGAAATCCACCCCCATCTCGTGCAGGTAAGGGAGCTTTTGCTGGATGCCCTTGAGGTCGCCGCCGAAATAATCCTCATTCAGGTGGCCGCCCACCTCGTTGGGCTGCCAGAAGGGCTCGGCGTGCTTGTCGGCCTGATAGATGCGGTCGGCAAAGGGCATGGGCTTGTTCTCCACCCCTTCGCAGAAGCGGTCCGGGAAGATCTGATAGAACACCTTGCCCTTGATGCTTTCAGGGGTCTCAAAGTCCTGCTCATAGACCGTGATCTGCCAGCTTTCGCCATCCTGCCAGCTGATCACACCGCAGTTGTCGGGGCCGCGCACGATGCGGCGGAAGTCGGTGTAGAGGTCGAAGTAGTAGAAGTAGAGGCCCGGGTCGTTCAAAGGCACTTCCACAGAAAAGTGGTTCTGCCTGGGGGTCTGGCCATCGAAGTTCATCCGGTAGTAGACGGGAACATCGAACTTGCCCTCTTTTTTCAGGACAAGGTGCGGGTCTACATAGCCCAGCTCCTCGGGGATGCAGAGCGACAGCCGGACAGTCTGCCCGGCGCGCACCGCACCAAAGGGCTGCTTGAAATAGGGGTCAAAACTGTTGAACAGACAAGACAAGTGGGGTCGTTCCTTTCTCAAAAAAAGCCCCGGTTCCGTAATGGCTCCGGGGCAGAGATATATTTGTGCTAAACCCTTCCGTCAATGCTTCGCATTGCCACCTCCCCTAGTAGGGGAGGCCTTGGCAGAACGGTGAAGTCTATGCGTAAAGGAAAAGCTGTAAAACTTCCCGTAACGCCAGAGGCCCAACTACTAGGGGGGCTGTCACCGCAGGTGACTGGGGGGTTAACCTTTCCAATTACTTCACAGCAGAAGCGTGCCAGATGTCGCGGGCGTAATCCAGCACAGAACGGTCTGCGCTGAAGATGCCGCTGTTGGCGGTGTTCTTCAGGCTCATCTGTGCCCACTTCTCGCGGTCAGCATACAGGCGCTGCAGGTCGGCCTGAGCACGGCGGTAATCCTTGAAGTCGGCCATGACCATATAAGGATCGCTGGTGCGCAGGTTCTCGGTGACCTCGTGGAAGTCCTCGCCGTTCCAGCCGCGCTCCAGGAAGTTCAGAGCGGCATTTGCCACGTCATCGCCCATGATGAAGGCGCTGGGGTGGTAACCCACCTGCTTGAGGTTGTTGACCTCGGGGGTCAGCATACCGAAGATCAGCTCATTCTCCTTGCCGGCGGCATCGGCGATCTCAACGTTTGCGCCGTCCAGCGTACCCAGCGTGATGGCACCGTTCAGCATGAACTTCATGTTGCCGGTACCGGAAGCCTCGGTGCCAGCCAGAGAGATCTGCTCAGAGACCTCGGCGGCGGGCATCAGGTGCTCGCTCAGGGAGACGCAGTACTCTTCCAGATAGACCACGCGCAGCTTGTCGCGCACGGCGGGATCATTGTTGATCAGGTCGCCCAGCTTGCAGATCATCCGGATCATCTGCTTGGCCATGTAGTAGCCGGGGGCAGCCTTTGCGCCGAAGATATAGGTCTTGGGGATGAAGTCAGCGTTGGGGTTCTCCTTCAGGTACAGGTACTGAGCGGCGATGTTCAGGGCGTTCAGGTGCTGACGCTTGTACTCGTGCATCCGCTTGACCTGGCAGTCGAAGATGGAGTTGGGGTCGATGACCTGGCCGGTGCTCTTCTCCAGATAGGCGGCAAAGTTCTTTTTATTGTTCAGCTTGATCTCGTTGATACGCTTCAGCACGGTCTTGTCGTCCGCATACTTGTTCAGCTTGGAGAGGTTGGAAGCGTCGTGCTTGTACTCCTCGCCGATGGTCTCGTCCAGCAGCTTGCACAGCTCAGGGTTGGAGGCCAGCAGCCAGCGGCGGTAAGCGATGCCGTTGGTCACGTTCTTGAAAGCCTGGGGCTTGAACAGGTAATAATCGTGGAATACGCTTTCCTTGATGATTTCACTGTGCAGCTTGGACACGCCGTTGATGCTGTTGGCGGTGTAGGCGCAGATGTTTGCCATGCGGACCTGGTTGTCGCCGATCAGAGCCATGTAGTTGATCTTGCCCTCGTCGCCGGGGAATGCCTTCTCCAGCTCCTCGCGGGCACGGCGGTTCATCTCGACCACAATCTGGTAGATGCGGGGCAGGGTCATCTTGAAGATGTCCACATTCCACTTCTCCAGAGCCTCGGCCATAACGGTGTGGTTGGTGTAGGCAAAGACCTTCTGGCAGATCTCAAAGGCCTTATCCCAGTCAAAGCCGCACTCATCCAGCAGGATGCGCATCATCTCGGGGATGGCCAGCGTGGGATGGGTGTCGTTCAGCTGGATGGCGACCTTGTCGGCCAGATTCTCCAGCGTGCCGTAGGTGGACAGGTGGTTCTGCACGATATCGCCGATGGATGCGGCAGAGAGGAAGTACTGCTGGCGCAGGCGCAGGATCTTGCCCTCAATGTGGTTGTCGTTGGGGTACAGCACCTTGGAGATCAGCTCGGCGCTGGCGTTCTTGCTCATGGCAGTGTTGTAGTTGCCCAGAGAGAAGCTGGACATATCAAAGTCAGGAGCCTTGGCCTGCCACAGGCGCAGCTTGGCAACGCCCTTGCCGTCGTAGCCCTGCACATACATGTCGGAGGGTACAGCCATAACGCTGTTGTAGTTGGTGTGCTGGATATAGTGGAAGCCGTGATCCCAGTTCTCGCGGATCTCGCCGTCAAAGCGGACCTCGATGGCCTGATCGGGGTGGCTCTTCAGCCAGACCTGACCGCCGGGCAGCCAGTTGTCAGCGCGCTCCTGCTGCCAGCCGTCCACGATCTTCTGCTTGAAAATGCCGTATTCGTACAGGATGGAGTAGCCGGTGCCGCAGATGCCGGTGGTGGCCATGCCGTCCAGATAGCAGGCAGCCAGACGGCCCAGACCGCCGTTGCCCAGGCCAGCATCGGGCTCTTCCTCAAAGATGCCCTCGATGTTGATGTCGGCATCAGCCAGCACCTTCTGGGCAACATCTTCCAGACCCAGGTTGAACAGGCTCACCTTCAGGCTGCGGCCCATCAGGAACTCCATGCAGAGGTAGTATACCTGCTTGGTACCGGTGCCAATGGCCTTGGACTGGAACTTCTGGTGGTTCTCACTCATCATCTGACGGCAGATCAGGGCAAGAGAGCGGTAGATCTGCTGCTTGGAAGCAACGCTCAGATCCACGCCGTACTCGCTGGTCAGCTTGTCCTGAAGAATTTTTGCAAATTCTTTTGTAGTCATAAGGAACTCCTATCCGCACACACACTTGTGCTGTTTTGAAATATCGCAACAGGGAATCTCTCCTCTTTCCCTCTCCCTGTTACCACAACAAGAACATTATAATCAGTTCTATTCGTAAATGCAAGGAAAAACGCCGATTTTTGCCGTAACTGACATTTTTGTCACAATCTTTCTGGTAAATATGCAAAAAATTCAAAAATAACACTTTCTCTTGGAGCGCATTTATATTATAATAAGAAGTGAACGGTTGTCCCGGCGGGGGCAAAAGCGTGCACCGGGGCAGGAAACTCGGCCACAAACTCCGCTCAGAGTAATTATTAGTGAGGATACGATGGTTAATAAAGTGAGAGTGACCATTGCGGGCGCGCCCTATGCGATCGCAACGACGGATTCCGAAAAGTATATCGCCTCTCTGGCCAAACGGCTGGATGAGGATATCACCAAGCTGCTGGACACCAACGAAAACCTTTCGGTGACCAAGGCGGCGGTGTTCTGCGCCATGGATTATCTGGACGAGTACAAAAAGAGCACCGGCAGCGCCGAGAATATGCGCAGCCAGATCCAGGATTATATTGCCGATGCCACCAGGGCAAAGCTGGCGGAGGATAAGGTGAAAACGGAAAATGAAACGCTGCGGCGTGAAAACGATGCCCTGCGGGAGCAGCTGGCACGCCTGCAGGCCAAGCAGAAGGCCGACCGGGAAGCAAAGACGGAAGCGTGAATGGGGGCGCGGTGAGCGCGCCGGAACAAAGGAAGTATTATGCCAAAGATCGAGATCCTTGCCCCGGTGGGCAGTGAAGAGATGCTCCGCGCTGCGGTGTTCAGCGGTGCGGACGCAGTATATCTGGGCTTTTCGGGCTTCAATGCCCGCACAGGAGCCGGAAATTTTGATGCGGACAGCCTGAAAGAGGCAGTCCGGTTCTGCCACGCGCGGGGTGTCAAGGTGCACGTGGCATTGAACACCACCGTTTACGGCGGGGAGCTGGCCGCGCTGGCCGCTGCCGTGAAGGCTGTGGCCGAGAGCGGCGCGGATGCGGTCATCTGCCAGGATCTGGCGGTGGCACAGCTCATCGGGCGGATCGCCCCCGACCTGCCCCGCCACGGCTCCACCCAGATGAGCGTCCACACCCTGCAGGGCGCACTGGAACTGAAGGAGCTGGGCTTTACCCGGGTGGTGCTGGCCCGTGAGCTGAGCCTGCCCGAGGTGGAGCACATCACAAAGCACTGCGGCATCGAGACCGAGTGCTTTGTCCACGGCGCGCTCTGCATGTGTGTCAGCGGCCAGTGCTATATGTCTGCCTTCCTGGGTGGCCGCAGCGGCAACCGGGGCTCCTGCGCCGGGCCCTGCCGCCTGCCCTTTGAGGCAAACCCGCTGCCCGAGGGCAAGCCGGGCCGTCTGCACCACCTTTCCCTGAAGGATAACTCCGTCATCGACAAGCTGGATCGGATGCAGGCCGTTGGCGTGGCATCGGCCAAAATCGAGGGCCGCCTGCGCACGCCGGAGTATGTGGCGGCGGCGGTCAGTGCCTGTCTGGCAGGCCGCGAGGGCCGCGCCTACGACCGTGACCTGCTGAAAAATGCGTTCAGCCGCTCTGGCTTCACCTCCGGTTATCTGGATGGAAAAATCGACGGTACCATGTTCGGCGTGCGCAGTGAAGCCGATGCGGAGCTGACCAAAAAGACCCTGCCTGCCCTGCGCGAGCTCTACCGCCGCGAGCGCAGCCGGGTGCCGGTGCAGTTCAGGTTGGAGATCGAAGAGGGCGGCGAGAAGCTGACCGTGACCGACGCGGACGGCGACAAGGCCTTTGCCTACGGCGATGCGGAACCGCAGCCTGCCCGCACCGATCCCACCGAGAGCCTGCAGCGCAGCCTTTCCAAGACGGGCGGCACACCCTTTGCGGTGGAAAAGATTGATGTGGAGATGGACGGCGGCCCCTGGTTCGTGCCGGGCAGTGCCGTGAACGAGCTGCGCCGGGATGCGCTGGAGGCCCTGCTGAAAAAGCGGGAGGTCCTGCGCCCCTGGCCGGTACACGAGGCGGAGCCGGATGCCCTGCCCCTGCGCACCCTGCCGCCTCACCGCACCCTGCGTGCCCGTTTTGAAGCTTGGGAGCAGGTGCCGGAGCAGGCCCTGAGCGGGGTGGAGTATCTCATCCTGCCCATTGCCCAGGCCGACCGGGTGCCCCGGGAGTGGCGGGAAAAGACCCTTCTGGAGCTGCCGCGCGTGATGTTCGGTGCGCTGGAGGAGGACACCGCCCGCCGCATTGCCGCCACCCAGGATGCGGGTTTTGCGGGCTATGAGGTAAGCAACATCGCCCACCTGCGGCTCTGCCGTGGCCTGCCGATGACCGGCGGTTTTGGCCTGAACGTCACCAACCAGATGGCGGCGCAGTTCTACGCCGACCATGGCCTGAACAGTGTGCTCATCCTGCCCGAAGTCAAGGACAGCGATATCAGCACCATTGCCCCCACCCATAACGGCAAGCCTGTGCCCACCGGTGTGCTGGTCTATGGCCACATGCCGCTGATGGTCACCCGTGCCTGCCCGCTGCAGAACATCCATGACTGCGCCCACTGCAATAAAGCAGGGGAACTGACCGACCGCAAGGCCAAAAAGTTCCCGGTGCGCTGCGGCATGGGCGTGCGGACAATCTATAACCCTGTACCTATTTATATGGGTGATAAGCCCGGTGCGCTGACTGTGGACTACGGTGTGGCCTACTTCACACTGGAATCCCGGGAAGAAGCTGCCGCCATTCTGGACAGCATCCGTGTCCACGCACCCTTTGAGGGAGAGTTTACAAGAGGACTGTATTTCAAGGGAACCAACTAAAGATGCAGTTCCCCCGGGCGGGAGCCGAGAGTTTCTCCGAGGACCGTCCGCTGGGGTGGGACCCTGCTGCCGCAGGCAGTAGGGCGGGCGATGGAATGGCCCGTTTCGTGTCCGAGGAGAAAGCTCCCGGAACACGCCCGAATATAACTTTAACAAGAGGTATACTATGGAACCGATCACCGTAAACTATAAAGTATTGGACCCCCGGGCCAAGGTGCCCGCCTATGCAACGCCGGGGGCAGCAGCGGCCGACCTGTGCGCCGTGCTGGATGAGCCCCTGACACTGGCCCCCATGCAGCGGGCACTGGTGCCCACCGGCCTTGCCATCGAGCTGCCCGGCCCCCACGCTGTGGCGCTGGTCTATGCCCGCAGCGGCCTTTCCATCAAGCACGGCCTGTGCATGGCAAACGGCGTGGGTGTGGTGGACAGTGACTACCGCGGGGAACTGAAGGTGCCCATGATCAATCTGGGTACCGAGGCCTATACCATCCAGCCCGGTGAGCGTGTGGCACAGCTCTGCATTGCACCGGTGTATACCGCCGCCTTTGCTCAGGCAGCCGAACTGGGGGATACCCAGCGCGGCGCGGGCGGCTTTGGCTCAACGGGGAAGTGAAGCGTATGAAAGATCTGATCCTGGCTTCCCAGAGCCCCCGCCGGAAAGAGCTGTTGAGCCTGTACACGACGGATTTTACCGTCTGTGTCAGCGATTTTGACGAGGATGCCGTGACGGCGGATACCCCCGCCCGGCTGGTGGAACAGCTTGCCCGGGGCAAGTGTCTTGCTGTGGCCAAGGAACACCCCGGTGCCGTGGTGCTGGGCTGCGATACCGTGGTGGATGTGAACGGCGAGGTGTTCGGCAAGCCCCACAGCCCGGACGATGCCAGACGGATGCTCCGCGCGCTGTCCGGTGCGACCCACTATGTGCACACCGGTGTCTGTGTTTCCGATGGCACCCGTACCGAGAGCTTTGTGGATACCTGCAAGGTCACCTTCTTCCCGCTGAGCGAGGAGGAGATCGAGCGGTACGCCGCCACAGAGGAACCCTACGATAAGGCCGGTGCCTACGCCATCCAGGGCCGTGCGGCGGTCTGGCTGGATGCCATTGAGGGTGATTATTACACCATTATGGGCCTGCCCGTCAGCCGGACGGTCCGCCTGCTTGAACAGTTCTGACAGTTTGTGCGGCGGAACGCACAGAAAAATGAAAAATACGGAAAAACTTGACAAAACGCTTGAGAAAACGTTGACTTGCGGCTATAATAGAAACGTGTTATTCTGCGATAGGCGGTCAAACCCTGTGGAGTTTGGGCTGCTGTGCGTTTTGGAATAGACCGGAAATACGAAGGAGAGCTTCATTATGAGTTTTTTGTCAAAGGACGTTGGCGTTGATCTGGGTACTGCCAATACCCTGGTTTACATGAAGGGCAAGGGCATCATCATGCGGGAGCCTTCGGTCGTGGCTGTGGATACCAAGACCGATGAGGTGCGCTGCGTGGGTGCTGAGGCAAAGGCTGTCATCGGCCGTACCCCCGGCAGCATCGTGGCAGTCCGCCCCCTGAAGGATGGTGTCATCGCCGATTTCGATATCACGGCAAATATGCTGGAAAACTTCCTGAAAAAGGCCTGCGGCAACAGCATGTTCTCCCGCCCCCGCGTGGTCATCTGCATCCCCTCGGGCGTGACCGAGGTGGAGCGCCGCGCTGTGCGTGAGGCGACCCTCAAGGCCGGTGCCCGTCAGGTCTCTGTCATTGAGGAACCTATGGCTGCTGCCATCGGCGCAGGCCTGCCCATCAGCGAGCCCACCGGCAGCATGATCGTGGACATTGGCGGCGGCACCGCGGAGATCGCGGTCATCTCTCTGGGCGGCATCGTGGCCTCCCGCAGCGTCCGGATGGCCGGTGATATGTTCGATCAGGCCATCATCGCTTTCATCAAGCGCAAGTATAACCTGCTCATCGGTGAGCGTACCGCCGAGCAGATCAAGATCGAGATCGGCTCGGCCTACCCCATGGACCCCGAGATGACCATGGAGATCAAGGGCCGCAACCTGGTGGACGGCCTGCCCAAGAACATCGTTGTCCACTCTGAGGATGTGCGCGAGGCCCTGCTGGAGTGCCTGGTCAAGATCACCAGCGCCATCAAGGAGACCCTGGAGCGCACCCCGCCTGAGCTGAGTGCCGATATCATCGACCACGGCATCACCCTGACCGGCGGCGGTGCCCTGCTGCGGGGCCTGGATCAGCTGATCCAGAGCGAGACCGGCATTGATGTCCATGTTGCGGAGGACCCACTGGATTGCGTGGCCAAGGGTGCCGGTGCGGTGCTGGATCATGTGGATGTTCTGCACGACGTGCTGGACACCGATGGAGCTCATATGTAACGATGTAACAGAGGGTGCGGACGGCTCTGGGCTGTCCGCGCCCTTTTGCAATCGGAGGAAAACCCCTTGAAAGATTTTTTCGATACCTGGAAATTCAAGATCCTGGTGGGCATCGCGGTGTTTCTGGTGGGCATCATGGCCTACGCCGGTGCCAACGGCCGCCTGACTGCCGCTCCGCAGGAGCTGCTGAGCGTGGCGGCTGCTCCATTCCAGAAAGTGGCTGCTGTGGTCAGCGGCGGCGTGGCCTCCCTGTGGGAAAAGTACACCAGCATCGATGACGTGATGGCTGAGAACGAGACGCTCAAGGCCGAAAACGCCGAGCTGCGCCAGCAGATGGTGGATTACGACCGCGTCAAGGCCGAGAACCAGGCCTATAAGGCACTGGAAAGCATCCAGAGCCAGCGGCCAGAGATGAGCTATCTTTCCAGCTTTGTCATTGGCCGTGACCCGCTGGATTCTTTCTATGGCTTCACGCTGGACCGCGGCACACTGGATGGCGTAGCCGTCAACGATGCCGTGGTCAGTGACCAAGGCTACCTGCTGGGCATGGTGGTGGAGGCTGAGCCCACCAGCTGCAAGGTGATGACCATTCTTCACCCCAACTTCAACGCGGCGGGCGTGGTATCCCGCACCCGTGACAACGGCATCGTCACCGGCAGCTCCGAATACGCCGCCGATGGCCTGTGCGTGTTGACCAACCTTGCGCGCAACACCCTGACGGAGAAAAGCGACCAGGTGGTCACCACCGGGCTGGGCGGGGTGTTCCCGGCTGACCTGCTGGTGGGCGTGGTACAGGAACTGGTGCCCGAGGTCAGCGGCAAATCGACCATTGCCGTCATCAAACCCGGTACCGACCCCCGCACGGTGCGCCATGCGTTCATCATTACCAGTTTCTGAGGAGGGACCCTGATGGAATCACGCCGGAAACGCAGCCGGGGCCAGATCGTCAAATGGATCTGCTATGCGCTGCTGGGCCTTCTTTGTGCTGTTTTGCAGACCACGCCCGGGCTGTTCCAGTTGGACGCGGCAAAGCCGTTGTACCTGCTGCCGCTGGCGCTGGCCGTGGCCGTCTTTGAGGATGCGTTCTCGGGGGCGGTGTTCGGGGCCGTGCTGGGCCTGCTGTGGGACTGGCTGGCCGGGCGCACCGTGGGCATGCTGGCGCTGGAGCTGATGCTGCTCTGCTTCGCCGTCTCGGCGGTGGTGCAGCTCTATTTCAAGAATACGGTGCTCAACTTCACCGTCATCGCCACGGCGGCCGGGCTGGCCGTGCTGACGCTGGACTGGCTGTTTTTCTACTACATGCCCGGT
>UMDM01025667.1_pt1 | contig 43231 bp, 40 predicted proteins | sample 1964501 | NCBI WGS metagenome assembly UMDM01 (sample SAMEA4835995, study PRJEB28245) | human gut metagenome | biome: gut microbiome; material: fecal sample | place: Denmark | collected 2008
ATCATCAATCTGAGAGGTTTACACAGAATAATTTACACTACCTATACGTATATTAGCGGCAAGGGAATTTATTCACTCTCCAGCCTGATTCCTTTTTTAGATGTTAAAATATTTTAAAGCGGCGGTCAACTCTCATTTTTATTTCTTCACCGCCGTTTTAATTTTGGGCAAGACCATTGAAGTTAAAATTTATTTTTCCACCCCAAAATCACATTCATTACATATACTATTTTCTACTACTAACCAAAACTCTCTGTAAATTTTTTCTATGATTGCACGCTTTTTAGTTGAGTTCCATCTCCACTTCCACATCATTTCCCACAGAAGTCACTTTCGCATAGCTTCCACAGATCAGCGGCATCGCCGGTGGAATATGTCCAATATCCAGATCCATAAGGATCGGCACGTTATATTTTCCAAGGATTCCTGTCACAGCCTCATACTGATCTAATCCTAAAAATTCCTCTCCGTTACAATATGGGCGACCGATCAAAAATCCTCTGACATGTCTAAACCACCCTGCCTGCTCCATCTGCCACAATGCCCGGCGAATTCCCATGACATTCAGATCACAAGCTTCAATAAACCAGATGATTCCATCTTCTTTGTAACGTTCTGTAAATTCTTTTACTCTATCGTATTTTGTACCAAGAAGCAATGTCAGTACATCCAGGCAGCCGCCAACCAGACGACCTTCCATTTTGATGTCTGTATCCGGTACTTTTTTACGAATACATGGCTCTGTCACATTGTAAGGTACCAATGGATTTTCTTCATCCTTTAATCCCTCTTTCTCATACAAATCATAGCCTTTGATGGTCAGTTTTTCTCCTGTCAGTACATCGAACGCATCCTGAATCGCCGAGTGCCATGGCTCCATACCAAAAGCTGCTGCACACGGTCCATAAATGGATGCCACATCACAAAATGTGGTCAGCAGAAATGTCATGTTGGTATTGTCGGAATAACCAAGATACCATTTCGGTTTTGCCTCTTTGATTTTTTCGAAGTCTACATAGGGCAGATCTTCACACATCAACTCACCACCACCGCAGGAAATCAAAACGTCACTGGTATCATTACAATAATACTCCATCAGTTCCTGCCCGCATTTTTCCGGTGTATTACTGATACCGATACCGCATCCTTCATAGCAATTTGGGCCCAGTTCTGTGCGGTAACCCATTTTTTCAAACTTATCCAATGCATGTCCAAAAGCTGTTTTGTACGGTTCAATGTTGCAGCCAAAGGATGGTGCCACAAAGCCGATACAGCCATTCTTTTTTAAAAATTTCGGATATCTCATAAGATTCTTCTCCTGTTTAAACTTCATTTATTTTACTAAGATTTTTGTCTAATTGTAATTCTGTCTAATAACAAAATTTTTACCAGATAAGATTATTATAACCGATAATAAAAAATGCCGCCAGTCCAAAAGACCAACGGCATTTTCTTATGTTATTTCAGTAGGCTGAATGTTTCTATTTCTGAACGAACCTTCCAAAAATATCACATTCATAAAATACATGCTTTACTCCAGCTCAAACGCACCCGTATACAGCTGATAATATTTTCCTTTTTCTTCAATCAGCTTATCGTGACTGCCTCGCTCAATGATATGTCCCTGCTCCAGAACCATGATAACATCAGAGTTCTGTACCGTAGACAGTCTGTGAGCGATAACAAATACCGTACGACCTTTCATCAGAGCATCCATACCACGCTGTACGATTGCTTCTGTTCGCGTATCGATGGAAGAAGTTGCCTCATCCAGAATCATAACAGGCGGATCTGCAACTGCCGCACGGGCAATGGAAATCAGCTGTCTCTGTCCCTGGGACAGACCGCTTCCGTCACCGGAAAGCACGGTATCATAGCCGTTTGGCAGCATGCGGATAAATCCGTCTGCATTTGCCAGTTTTGCTGCTGCGATACACTCTTCGTCTGTTGCATCCAATTTACCGTAACGAATATTTTCCATTACAGTTCCGGTAAACAAATTGACATCCTGAAGTACCACGCCAAGGGAACGACGCAGGTCTGCTTTCTTGATACGTCCGATATCCAGTCCGTCATAAGTGATCGTACCTTTCTGAATATCATAGAAACGGTTGATCAGGTTTGTAATAGTGGTTTTACCAGCTCCGGTTGCACCCACGAAAGCAACTTTCTGTCCCGGTTCCGCATACAGTGTAATATCATGTAAAACCGTTTTCTCCGGAACATAGCCGAAATCTACATCGTGGAATTCCACATGTCCAAGCATCTCTACCAGCTCTGTGCTGCCGTCTGCCTGTGGCACTTTCCATGCCCAGTGACCGGTACGCTGTGTACACTCTGTCAGAACATCACCGTTTTTCTCTGCACGAACCAGAGTGATGTTTCCATCATCTTCTTCCACTTCTTCATCCAGAAGTTCAAAGATACGCTCTGCACCGGCAATCGCCATAACAACGAAGTTTAACTGCTGGGAAACCTGACTGATCGGGTTTACAAAACTTCTTGATAACTGCAGGAAAGATGCGATAGCACCAAGTGTCAGTACGCTGACGCCTGTCAGACTGATATTTGTCACGCCGCTGATACCAAGCGCACCACCAACGATAGCTACAACAACGTAAAGGATAAATCCAATGTTGTTCAGGATCGGCATCAGAATATTTGCATAAGAGTTCGCTTTTGTTGCATTCACACACAGCTCACCGTTTTTCACATCAAATCCTGCTTTTGCCTGCTCCTCATGGCAGAATACTTTAACAACTTTCTGTCCGTTGATCATTTCCTCAACATAACCGTTGACATCACCCAGAGAAACCTGCTGCTTGATAAAGTATTTTCCGCTTCGTCCTGCCACAGAACCGATGACTTTCAGAATGATAAATACGAAAGCGATAACGATCAGTGTCAGCCAGAAACTGATACTCAACATGGAGATAAATACAACCACGATGGTCATTACAGAGTTCAGTAACTGTGGAATACTCTGAGAGATCATCTGACGCAGGGTATCGGTATCATTGGTATAGTGACTCATGATATCACCATGAGAGTGTGTATCAAAATATCGGATCGGCAGTTTCTGCATGTGTGAGAACATCTCATCACGGATTTTTTTCAAAATGCCCTGTCCGATGACAACCATAAAACGGTTGTACAGATAAGACGCAATAACACCGGTAAACAGAATGATCGCTACTTTGATCAGATAATGAAGCAACCCTGAAAAATCTGCCTGAGACTGTGTCAGCAGCGGTGTAATATAATTATCGATCAATCCCTGAATAAACAGTGCTGAATATGCAACAGTTCCGGAAGAAATCGCGATGCAGATAATTACAAAAATAAAACGGACCTTATATGCACCCAGATAACCAAGTAAACGTTTTACGGTTCCTTTTGTATCTTTCGCTGCAGACATATGTTTTTTATTGTCTTTACTGCTCATCGTCATCTCCTCCTTTCACCTGTGATTCATATACTTCACGATAAATATCGCTGCTCTTTAACAATTCCTCATGCGTGCCGTATGCACTGATTTTTCCATCGTCCATAACAATGATGTGATCTGCATCCTGAACGGAAGATATACGCTGTGCGATGATAATCTTTGTCGTATCCGGAATTTCTTCCAGAAAAGCTTTACGGATCAATGCATCTGTCTTGGTATCTACCGCACTGGTAGAGTCATCCAGGATCAGAATCTTCGGTTTCTTCAGTAATGCACGGGCGATACACAGACGCTGTTTCTGTCCACCGGAAACGTTATTTCCCCCCTGCTCGATATAAGTATCATATTTATGCGGGAAAGTCTGGACAAAATCATCTGCCTGAGCCAGTTCACATGCATGGATCAGTTCTTCATCTGTCGCTTTCTCATTACCCCAGCGCAGGTTCTCCTTAATAGTACCGGAGAATAACACGTTTTTCTGAAGTACCATCGCTACAGAATCACGCAGCGTCTCAAGGTCATAATCACGAACATCCACGCCACCGACTTTGACATCACCACCGGTAACGTCATACAGTCGCGGGATCAACTGAACCAGACTGGATTTTGCAGAGCCGGTTCCACCGATGATACCGATGGTCTCACCGGAGTTAATTTTCAGATTAATGTTATCCAATACCGGTTTGTCTGCTTTCTTCGCATAGTAAAATTCTACATTTTCAAATTCGATAGAACCGTCAGCAACCTCGGTTACTGGATTCTTTTTGTTCTGAATATCGCTTTCCTCTGTTAAAATCTCAACGATACGCTCTGCAGAAGATCGCGCAATGATGATCATAACGAATACCATGGAGATCATCATCAGACACATCAGGATCTGTAACGCATAAGTGAACAGACTCATCAGCTCACCGGTTGTCAGACCACCAGCTACGCCTTTTACGTTACCGCTGACAATGATCGCTTTTGCTCCGATCCATGCAACTGCCAGCAGGCAGACATTAATGGCAGACATCATCGCAGGTGAGTTAAATGCAAGCAATTTCTCTGCTTTTGCAAAGTCTTTATAGATTTTCTGAGAGATTTTTCCAAATTTCTCATCCTCATATTCCTCACGGATAAAGGATTTTACAACTCTGACACCATGCAGGTTCTCCTGTACGACTTCATTCAGACGGTCATATGTGTTGAACACACGCTCAAAATACGGATGTACATACTGAGCCAGCCAGATCAGAATAAATCCAAGCACCGGAATGGTTGCAAGGAAAATCAGAGAGATTTTCACATTGATACTAAAGGACATTACCATTGCAAAGATGATCATGATCGGTGCACGGACTGCCACACGGATCAGCATCTGATAGGCATTCTGTACGTTGGTCACATCTGTGGTCAGACGTGTTACAATACTTGCCGTTGAGAACTTATCAATATTGGAAAAAGAGAATTTCTGAATCCGGTAGTACATATCCTTTCTTAAATTTTGGGACAGACCGCAGGATGCGATCGATGCCTGGTGTCCCGCCAGCGTACCAAACGCCAGAGAGATCATTGCCAGAACAAGAAGTAAGATTCCATATTTCCAGATTACCGACATGCTGCCGGCTTCAATTCCTTTGTCGATCAAACTCGCCATAACAAATGGGATCAGTACTTCCATGACAACTTCTACGGTTACAAAAATCGGAGTAAGAATACTCGCCTTTTTATATTCCCGTATCGATTCCATTAACTTTTTTACAAGTTTCACGATTTGCTTTCCTCCTGTTTTTAATTATTTATATCCAACAATTTTTCCTGAACACGATTCTTCTTATTTCATCGTGCTGTTGCCTCTTTCATATTTTTCTGCATGCGATGAATATAATCAAAAAACTGCTCCATCTCCTGATCGGTAAAACCTTTTGACAAAATCGTTTCTACCTCAGTGAAATCTTCTATCATAAGTTTGTTCACTTCTCTTGCCCGGTCAGTTAAAACAAGCTTTTTCAGACGCGCATCCCACGGCACACTCTGCCGCTCGATCAGTCCTTTTTCCACCATCAAGTTTACCACCTTGGAAGCCGTTGACCGGGTGATCTCGAAGCAGCTTTCCAGATCCTTCTGAAATACATCTTCATTATTATCTGTCTTATCTGAAATATATCCAATAATCCATGCATTTGCGCCTGTCACACTGTCTATTTTCTTCTTGTTCGGTGCATTCTCGATCCACCGATGGATCTGGTGCGACAGGATCCTTACATCGTTGCCGATGTGATCTTTTTGCATATCACGCCTCCTTCCCAAAACATTGTTTATTATAAGGCAAAAAATGTTTGCTGTCAAACAGTTTGACAGCAAACATTTCTATCTTTTTTGAAAATTTTTGTTCAATTTGCTATATTTTATTTTCCTGCTACAAGCCGCTTTGCTTTTTCCAGATCCTCCCTGTGCACACGGATAGAATATTGATACAGTTCCTTTGTATCTACATCAGTCGTCACTCCATGTCCATAGAAACGTCGTACTCCTGTGCTCTCATCCGTGCCTGTTGTATGTGCTTTATACCGAATCTTATAATCAGAAAGTATATCACAGATACGATTGTACTCTGTCACATCTGTCCCCTCATAAATTGTTTCCCCGTTAAATACTGTGATCATACATTTCTCCTTCTCCCTGATAGAAGAAAACCCCCGCTTATTGCTTCACGCAATTAGAACAGGGATTTTCTTAATTGGATTAAAAAATAATATCCGATTTGTTTTTCAGTAAAACAATTCCTGAAATCATGACCAGCAGTCCAATAATCATGGCACACACGCCGGCGATAATCCCCAGTATTCCGGAGTGTTTCATTTTAAAATAAATTTTCTCCATCTCTTTGTCTCTCCTCATAAAATCACAAATCTGTTATGCTTATTATTTTACCATTATTCTGTCCTTATTCCCATAGTTTTTTCTAACCGAAACATAAATTTTTCATAAAAACAATTTTCCATCACACTTCTCATTTGACCTGCATTACTTCCTGTATTGTATGATTCAGGAATCGCTGTACGAAAAAAAGCGACTGACCCGTACCTGACGAATCAATCGCATTTTTTTATTTTTTAAATGGATTTTGGATCCCGCTATGTTTAAAGAAAGACTATCTCTGAGAACGTCCGATCTCAAGACCTTTCTCGAAAGCTTCTTTGTTCAGTGGAAGTAATTTAGCTTTTTTAGCAAGTTTATGCTCGATTGTTCCCCATACAACTTCCGGAGATACAACCTCTGTATAACCAACGTATACACCAAGCATAATTACGTTTAATACTTTTGCATTTCCCATTTCCAGAGCCATCTCTGTAACCGGTGCTTTTACAACTTTCACATCTGTTCTGTCGATATCCTCTTCCGGAACGATAGAGCTGTTGATAAAAAGTGTACCACCCTGTTTCAGAGTCGGAAGGAATTTCTGCAGGGACGGACCGTTCATAACGATCAGATCATCCATAACATCACCCAGAGGTGCTCCTACCATCTCGTCGGAGATTACAACGAAGCAGTTCGCTGTACCACCACGCTGCTCAGCGCCGTAGGACGGGAAGAAAGTAACGTTTTTATCTGTAGAATCACAGGTTGCAGATGCAAGGAATTTACCAAGAGTCATGACACCCTGTCCGCCGAATCCGGCAACACATAAATTTGTTTCCATATTGACTTCCTCCTATTTATCTCTGATTACGCCCAGCGGATATTCCGGAAGCATTTTCTGCTCGATGAAATCCAATGCGTCTAACGGCTCAAGTCCCCAGTTTGTCGGGCAGCTTGTTACGATCTCTACCATAGAGAAACCTTTTCCGTCGATCTGATTCTGGAACGCTTTCTTGATTGCGTTTTTGGTTTTGATAACATTCTGCGGAGTGTTGCAGCTTGTTCTCTCCAGGTAAGCCGGAGCTGTCAACTTATCTAAAATCTCACACATATGCATCGGGTAACCATGCTCTTCCGGGATACGTCCTTTCGGAGCTGTGGAAGCTTTCATACCAACCAGAGTAGTCGGAGCCATCTGTCCACCTGTCATACCGTAAATACCGTTGTTAATGAAGATAACAGTGATGTTCTCACCACGGTTAGCTGCAGAAACAGACTCTGCAAGACCGATGGAAGCGAAGTCACCATCACCCTGATATGTGAAGTACAGAGTATCCGGGTTGCTTCTCTTCATACCTGTTGCTACTGCACAGGCACGGCCATGCGGTGCTGTAATTGTATCATATGCGATATAATCCATATGAAGACCACAGCATCCGATACCGGTAATCATAACTGCTTTATCTACAAGGTTCATCTCTTCGAGAGCCTCACCGATTAATTTTACAACCGTGCTGTGCATACAGCCCGGGCAGAATCCGGATACTTTATCTTCCTGGATTGTTTTTGTTCTTGAATAAACTAATTCCATGTTCCGTATCCTCCTTATTATCCTAAAATCTTTTTAACAGCCTCGATCACTGCCTCACGGCTCATGATGTTACCACCGGAGCACAGGCATGTCTCGATAGCGCAACGACCTTTGACACCCATCTCTACGTCCTCAACGAACTGTGCCGGAATAGACATCTCTACGTCGAGAACTGCTTTACAGATATCGTAGTTGATCTTGTCATAAGAAGCATATGGGAACGGGCTGACTGTAATAGGGCGGATCATACCGATCTTGTATCCTTCTTTACGAAGCATGTCTACAACAGATTTGCAGATACGAGCGGAGATACCATAAGCTGTAAGTACAAGCTCAGCATCCTCGATCTGATACTCTTCTACCATTACATCTTTTTCCCAGCTGGCATACATCTTTGCAGCATCTTCGTTCCATGCCTGCATTTTCTTTGTATCCCACTGACCTGGCTGGATCCAGGAACGATTTGCATAGTCAAGTTCATGACCAATACAAGCCCATTTCTTTTTGCTCTCTTTGATTGCTGCGATCTCTTCATCAGATTTCATCTCTGGAAGTTCAACCGGCTCCATCATAGTTCCGATTACACCGTCTGCAAGGATCAGAACCGGGTTCATATCACGATCTGCATAATCAAATGCTGCATATGTAAGGTCAACTGCCTCCTGTACAGTAGACGGAGCCAGAACCATCATACGGAAACCACCGTTACCGGAAGCTTTTGTAGCCTGGAAGTAATCCTGCTGAGCTGGCTGGATAGCACCTACACCAGGGCCTCCTCTGGAGATATTTGAGTACACGATCGGTACACGTGCTGCTGCACAATAGGAAATTCCCTCACTCTTTAATGCGATTCCCGGGCTGGAAGAAGATGTCATAGATCTTGTTCCTGCTGCTGCTGCTCCGTATACCATGTTTACAGATGCAACCTCAGACTCACCCTGTACAAAGTTACCGCCTACTTCCGGAAGTCTTCTTGCGAAATACTCCGGGATCTCGTTCTGCGGTGTGATAGGATATCCGGCGAAAAATCTACAGCCGGCTCTTACTGCTGCTTCAGCGATAGCTTCACAGCCTTTCATTAATACTCTTGCCATAATCTTTCTACCTCCTTATTTGTAGATCTCTATCGCACCATCCGGACAGATACGTCCGCACATACAACAGGCGATACAAGCATCCATGTTTGTCGGTACTACATACTCGTAACCTTTAGAGTTTACTTCATGTCCGATTTCCAGTACGTTCTTCGGACAGAACTTAATGCAGTAACCACAGCTTTTACAGCGTTCTGATTTAACCACGATTTTTGCCATCGATTAAATCCTCCTCTCAAGATAATAAATACTTGTTGTAATTGATTATTTCTCAACACCAGATTTCGGTGTTTAAAACATATTCTCCGGAAATATTAACCCCGTCCCGGAACCGGCTGACCACTGGTCTGTTCTGTCTGTAACCAGGGATAAGTCAGATACAGTTCCACCGGAAATACCGGAACATCTGAGGAATCTTTTACTTCCTCGTACAGATCTTCTCTGACGCATGCAAAATCCACCGCGATATACGGTGTCACCATCTCGGACATCTTACGGCTGCCCTCGATAAATTCCTTTGCTGTAGTGGTCATTCCATTGTTCGGATTATTCACCATGTGAAGTTTGCCGAGCTGAATATGGGAAACACCAAGAATCTGGCCCAGTGTACCATCGATATGATCGATATCATTGGACCACGGCCGATATGCATTCAGCACATAATACACAATGGTATTGTCTTTGTTCAGCTTCGGTGCATAACCGCCGATGGCGCGCGCCCCGATGTGATCTCCACCGACATCCATAACCACGTAACAATCTTCATCCTTCAACAGACGATTGACACCTCCGACAACCGTCGGCGCATCCATGAACTGTTTTTCATGGTGACAGATAATTCCCATTTCTTCCATCTGCATTTCTACATCTCTGGATCGGAACAGTGGCTTGGTCATATCCATGTCAAAGAAATGTACCGGCTTATCCTGAAGCTGCACCAGCCACTTTGCGAAATTAATGGAAATCTCGCTTTTTCCGCTTCCGGCTTCGCCGACAAATACAAAATTAATGTTGTCTCCAATGAGCTTTTTTAATTTCTCCTGCATTCTGCAGCTTCCTCCGTTCCATTTCCTGATCGGAAATTTTCTCACTGGAGATATTCTACTACAATTTTCGCGGTTAGTCACGGCTTTTTTTGTAAAAAATATAAAATATTATATATCTTGCACGATTTTATTTATAAAAAAAGAAGAACAAACGCAAAATTTGTTCTCCACATTGAATTTTTTATGTTGCTATGCTATATTCTCACGAAGATAGTAACACTACATTTCACAGATATGCGGAAACCAGCTGCTGTCTAGCTGCTGCAAACGCTCATATACTGCCCGGTTATAATCCGTCAGTTCTTTTCGCACATAAAATTTTCCATTTCCCGCATGCCGCGTCAGCCAGATATGTTCCTCAGCCTCCCAGTTGTCTGACCGGTTGATAAAATGAGATTCGATAATGTTCTTCCAGTGTCATAAAAACCCCTTTTCCTTGCAGTAAAGCGGACATTCACAATCCGCTTTCGCTACTTGCTCCGCAACGCATCAATCTATTGTAAAAATAATTCCTTCTACAATTGTAACCACCGCAATAATCACCAGAGACCATACAATACAACCTAGTATCTGCCATCCTTTCTTTTTATTTTTCGCCAAGGGTAACACGTTCTGAATATTTCTCACATTAAACCACAATGCAGATAGAGCAATAATAATAATAACTAAGCCTATCCACGATTCTAACCGATAAAATCTTCTTATGGACACCCGACAAATCATGTCAAAATAAGCGCAAAAACCGATCATGTACATCACGATCCCTGCAACAACTTTAAAAAATTTCCACTCCACTTCGTTCTCCGCTTCGGAGTGTAATTTGTCATACTCAGCTAAAATCTCTGTAATAGCATCTTCAAAATTAAACTCATCTTTTTTCCTGTTCAAAAACAGTTCAAAAACCTGATCCGCTAATTCTTCATCTTCGAACCCAAAATACCTTTTCTGTTCTCCGTTACCGGGATCTTTCACCAACGCGATCAATACCTCTCCAGAATCCAACAGTTCTTCTCCATTTTCATCCACTGGAACCAAAATCAGATATTGATTGTTCTTATATTCTATCTGATCCAAAATTTCACAACGAACATCTTGACTGCGTGTGCCATCTTCTGATTCCAATTTTAAAACTGATACTTCCAGATTTTCCAGATTCTCATCCTGCTCCGACGAATCCCCCACAATACCATTCACAATGCCATTCAGATCAAACTTCTCTTTCATCCAATCCAGGATCTTGTCTTCCTCCTCATAGCAAGCCTCAATCCCTTTTGCTTCCAGCAGTTTCTGAATAAACGTGTCTTCTGAATTATATTTATACTTATAAACTGCCTGCAACCGGCCCAGACGCATTTGCATCGCTGCCGGCAATTGTGTATCCGTCAAATATACTAACGCTCTTGGTTTATCCAGATCCATCGCATATTTGATCTCATCTTTACAATTCGATGAAGTCACACTATTCGGAGAAATCAATGCCAGAAAATATTCACATTGATTAATATGCCCCGCTATATTGTCATCCCATTCCGTTCCCGGATCAATTCCTTCATCGTACCATACACGATATCGATTTCGCTGCAGCAGACGGATGACTTTTACCGCCTCATCTCTGTCCTTATGCGAATAACTGATAAAAATATATGGCTTGTCCCCTTTATATGGAGCTGCCAAAACTTCTTGTTCCTGCATCTTTCGTAACTCTCCCTAATCAATCTTTCATTTCTTATGACCATACACATAACTTATATTCAGCAACCTGTGATAACAATTCCGCAATTTTTCCCTGAGTTCCTCGGAGTTTTCGATTTCATCTTCACTGAATGCCCACCTGTCATGTTCTGCATTCACCAGCACAAGCCTTGGAAGGATCTCACTGTTTTTCTTTGCCAGTTGCAGAAAATACCTGCCCAGTTCCTCATACTCATGAAATGCTTCTGCCAATTCCAGGCAAATCTGGAATAGATGAAAGGATGGCTTCTTCCATTTAAAGGTCTGCCTCTCCTGATTTAGGAATTCATAGCCACTGCGTTTTTCTAATTTTTCCAGAGCCATTGCTTTCATTGCCACTGCTTTCGCCCGGTATTGTAATGCTTCTTTTTCATCTGCATAGCATGCAAGCATTTCTAAAAGCTGCTCCAGCAGCCTTAATGTTTCTTCTTCCCGTCCGAAAAACTTCGTATCAATCACTTCTGCCATTTTAAGCAGCAGTGTCGACTTTTTCACGTAAGAATAATTACTTGGACCGACCGTATGATACGCAAAGTCATACATCGCCAGTGCAAATTTTGCATTATCTCTGGATAAATAATAATCTCCGATTGCTTCGTGGAAATTATAAGTAGATCCCTGCGCCAGAAAACGGATGGCAGTGTGCCTGCACAACAACCGTCCAACTTCCTCACTGACTCGCCGGAACGGATATTCATAAAACCACTCCCGATACAACCGAACCATATAATCCTTATCATCGCCATTGTAAGTCACCGGACAATCCGGCACTTTAAAATGATGGGCGCCAAGCTCCATATGCGCTGTAAAAATTCTAGCAGATATTTCTTCCACATCAAATATAACTTCTGCCAAAAGATTCCCCCGCTCGATCTCGTAGGTATCTTCAAAATCCCGCTGTGAAATCACATAGATATTATTTTTGTTTGTGACATTGATATAGCCGCCGGCATCCACCCGCATGCTTTCTTCTCCCCATTGCCGCAGCATGATTGGCTCCGGCAGTCGCAAAAATGTCTGCCTGACACCAATCGGTATATAATATCCCGGATGTTCCTGATCCTGCCGGTATTTCTGCCAGAAAACAGTATCTGAGATGATCCATTCATTCTTATTTCCATACTCATCGACAAGAACACTTCCGTCTTTTCTGATCTTGGTTGCGATCCAGTCGTTTTCTCCTGTTTCGGCATCCTGTCCCACTTCGGCTTCTTTTTCCATAATGAGATCACCATCGCCGGTGACACTCCATGAAACTACCTTTTCGCCAGGGGTTCCCCGCCTGGCCATAATGCGCGCCCATTTTTTCGCAATGATCAGACTGGCGCCATCCTTTGCCAGTTTTTGTACATAGGCTGAAATATTCTCGATTTTCTTATAATGAACCTGTTTTTTCTCTGTCTGTTCCATCCCGCTTCTCCTGTTCTGAAAAAATTCTTATTACCTTTTTCCAATTATAACTTGTTATACTTATTAAATCATTTCGGAGGATTTTCGGCATTGACGAAAAAATATGATTCTGAAACCTGTAAACTCATTATTTGAAACCACATTTCTATTGATTTATTATATAACCCGGATTTTAACCATATGGAATTCCAGATGGTCAGAGCTGAACTCGAACGATTCTTTTATTATACAAAGATCGAAAAAAATAACCTGGTCTTAAGAGTTCTTTAAGATTTCAGTGGTATACTGAATTTATCAAAATAAATCTTAAACAAGATATCCCTGTCTGATCTAAAATATTTATTTTCAGCAAAGGATACTTCTCCGAAAGGAACGAATTTACCATGAAGAAAAAACTAATTTCTCTGTTGCTTTGCCTTGTACTGTTCGCGGCACTATTTTGTGGAGCACTCTACTGCAGTACAAACTCAAACGAAAAAGCGGTCTGGTATTTTTCCAGTAACTGCGAAGGCAAATTGAACAGTCTGTCGCACATTCCCAAAAATACCCTGACAGGATATGACTCGCTGATGATTGTAGCGCATCCGGATGATGAGACGATCTGGGGCGGTTCCCATCTGTTGAACGGAAACTATGTGGTTGTATGTATCACCAACGGCAATAACAAAACCCGCCGCCGTGAATTCGAATCAGTTATCAAACAGACCGATTCCATCGGCATTATGCTGACCTATCCGGACAAAACGCTTGGCAAACGCGATAACTGGAACAGCTGCAAGACGGAAATCGAAAAGGACGTTGCTGCAATCTTAAAAATGAATGACTGGCAGACCATTGTAACACACAATCCGGAAGGCGAATACGGACACATACATCATCAGATGACCAGTGAACTGACCACAACTGCTGTCTCTGACCGGGAACAGCTTGACCGGCTTTACTATTTTGGAAAATATGTGAAAGCGAAAAATATGGATTCCGGCAAATATAAAAAATACCTGACCAATGCCATCTCCGGTCAGGAATTAGAACGTAAAATGGCATTGACCAGGTTATATGGTTCTCAGGAAAAAGTTATGGATCATCTCGGTCATATGCTGCCTTACGAAAACTGGACTCCAGCATCTCCATCAGCTTCTCAACATTAACCGGTATTTTCCTTTTCATGTCTTTTTCTATCCTTTTTACCGGTGTTTTATCGTTTCACCTGTTACACAAAATATATACAGTTTTTATCATACCATAATTTCTTATTTTAAAAACAGAAAAAGTTAAAACAAAAAACGACAGGTCAAACTTTCGTAAGACCTGTCGTTTTTTATCGGTTACTTTTACTTCTGTTCTGCCTCCAGAAGTTCTGCATCTTCCAGTTCTGTCACTGCTTCTTTTGCAATTTCCTGCGGACGTTCCGATTCAAGTACCATGCTGTGTTTTACCACCAGAATCCATCCGGTTGCTAACGGCACAAATCCAAGATATGCCGCATGTACCGCAAAGGCATTGACGGCCACTGCACCATAGCATGCTCCGACAAAAAATGAAAGTACTGTATTGGTATACAAAATACCCTTTTTCTTAAATTCCGGATCTTTTGTCAGAAAATACTGTGTCCATCCAAGCATTGCCTGCTTAAAGTTGTTACTGGAAAAGATGGTTGAGCTGTTATATCCGTTTGCTGAAGAATACACCCCCCACTGAAACGCAGAGCAGAAAAAGATTGGATACAATCCAACCAGCACCGGTTTTAACGGCAGTAATGAGGATGCCACTAATCCCGCTACATCCACCACAATGGCTAATTTACGCATATTTATGTTCGTATGGTTCGTCAGAATGTACGAAACCACCACTCCGCCACCAAAAAGCGGTAATGCAAGGAATCGCAACAGCACATCGTACCACTCGCCGGATACCAAAGATGCCGCCATCTCCATGATATTTCCGGTCTGCGCAGAACCGAAATTTCCCATATGTAATAAAATCGCATAGGCTCCAAGAAATCCACCCACAAGGGCAAAATTCCAGTGAATCAAAGCTTCCCAATTGTCTTTTGTTACTTTTTGTTTCATTGTAGTTGCCTTTCTTTTTCAGAAATTGTAATGTCTTTGATTTTTTCCTTGCCTATCATAGCACTATCTCTTTTATTAAGCAAAAATTTTTTTACATACAAAAACCACCCGGAGTTTGAACGCAGACACTGCCAGTGTATCGGTCATATCCATCGCTTTTCTGGAGGTATATGCTTCTACTGCATGTGTCAGAGCATCCAGTCCGGTAGCTGCTGTAACTGACTGCAGAGATGACAAAAATCATGTTTTCGTGAGAATAGGTCATAAATTTCTTTGCCTTTAACATACCGATAATCTTACCCATGGTTCCTTCCGGATCTTTGCCATATGGTACCAGAGGTTCTTTTGTTTCTCTGTCTTTGACAAGTTCGATGGATGAGAAAAGTCCGATATAACGCACATCACCGATACACGGATGTTTCTCTTTTAACTCCTCCAGAATCTCGCCAAGGACTTTGCCGACTTTATTGACATTATCTAAAATGTTTGCTTCTTTGTAGTAGTTGACGCAGGCAACACCTGCCGCACAAGCCAACGGATGTCCACTGTAAGTCAATCCACAGGAAAGCAGATGATCGTCAAAATACGCTGCAATCTTGCTGCTCACTGCCACACCGCCAAGCTGTACATAACCACAGGTAACACCTTTTGCAAATGTCACGATATCCGGTTTGATATCAAAGTTTTCAAAGGCAAACATCTTACCTGTTCTGCACCATCCAGCCATAACTTCATCGCAGATCATGACAATGCCAAATTCATCGCAAATTTTACGAACACCCGGAAGATATCCCTTTGGTGGAATGATAACACCGTTAGAACCTGTGATCGTTTCCATAACGATAGCAGCCACTCTGTCCGGTCCTTCGTATTGTCAAAAAGGAGCCAACCCTTCCGGTGTTGGCTCCTTTGCGCTTCCTTCATCTCTTTTGGTTAACGCCATTTTAGTTTGTTTTATTGGTGGAAACAAGAATTCTAAGCCTAAGTTTTTCTGTGCTAAAGCACACAGTCAAAAAATACTTTTACCCCTGTCACAAGCCGCACATCACATAGCAAATATATGATGCGTCATCTTTGCAAACTTACTTTTTCTTCCTGCTTCTTCTCACTCTGAATTTCGGGCATTCCACTACCTGACAGCGAAAACTCTGCTTGCAGTCCTGTCTGCACTCCTGACACATTTCGTTGTACTGGATTTCCTGCGCCTCGTTCAGCATAAAATCTGCTTCGCCCATGGGCATACCATAGATCAGTTCTGACAGATCTAACTGTTCATATGTTTCTGCATTTTCTGTATCCGAAAATACTTCTTCCGGCAGATTATTTTTGCTCATCGCCTGCTGCCTCTGTCGCAGTCTCAGCTTCGGTTCCTTCTGCTTCCTCTGCAACTTCTTCGCCTTCTAAAGTCTCGTCTTCTTTGACTTTGGTAATACTTGCTACTTTCACATCACCTTCCATGTTGATCAGTTTGACACCTGATGTCACACGGCCAAGAATAGAGATGTCGCTGACTTTCATGCGGATGATAATACCTTCGGTATTAATGATCATAATCTCATTTTCATCATTTACCGCTTTCACTCCAACCAGATTTCCGGTCTTCTCTGTGATCTTGTAACATTTTACACCTTTACCGCCACGGTTCTGAGCTGTAAATTCATCAATGGAAGTACGTTTTCCAAGTCCACGCTCGGATACGATCAGCAGGTGTTCACCCTGAGTATTCAGCTGCATGCCGACTACTTCGTCACCGTCTGTCAGACTCATACCGATGACACCCATAGATACACGTCCGGTACTTCTTACATCGGTTTCATGGAAACGGATACACTGACCATATTTTGTCACAAGAAAAATATCCTGTGAATCATCGGTAAATTTAACCTCGATCAGTTCATCATCTTCACGCAGCGTAATGGCTGCCAGACCTGTCTTTCTGACATTTGCATAATCTGTGATGGATGTTTTCTTCACAATACCGTTCTTGGTTGCCATAAACAGATACCAGCCCTCTTTGTACTCCTTGATCGGAATAACGGCTGTGATCTTCTCACCCGGTGCCAGCTGCAGCAGGTTGATAATGGCAGTTCCGCGGGCTGTTCTGCTTGCCTCCGGAATCTCATAAGCCTTCATACGGTATACTTTTCCGGTATTGGTAAAGAACATCAGATAATGGTGGGAAGTTGTCATAAACAGCTCCTCGATATAATCATCATCGATGGTCTCCATACCTTTGATACCACGGCCGCCACGATGCTGTGCACGGAAATTATCAGCACTCATACGTTTGATGTAACCAAGTTTTGTCATTGCAATAACAGTATTTGTCACCGGAATCAGGTCTTCCATGGAAATATCATACTCATCGTATCCGATGGATGTACGTCTGTCATCGCCATATTTTGCACTGATGACCATGATCTCTTCTTTGATGACACCAAGCAGTTTTTTCTCATCTGCAAGGATTGCTTTCAACTCAGCGATACGTGCCATCAGCTCTTTGTATTCAGCTTCCAGCTTCTCACGTTCCAGACCGGTCAGAGCTCTCAGTCGCATATCTACGATTGCCTGAGACTGTGCATCTGTAAGACCGAAACGCTCCATTAATTTTGTTTTTGCTTCCTGTGTTGTACGGCTTCCACGGATGATGGAGATTACTTCATCAATGTTGTCCAGCGCGATCAGTAAGCCCTGTAAAATATGGGCACGTTCTTCTGCTTTGTTTAATTCAAATTTTGTACGTCTTGTTACAACGTCTTCCTGATGTTTCAGGTAATATTTCAGCATATCAAGCAGGTTTAATACCTTCGGCTCGTTGTTAACCAGAGCCAGCATGATAACACCAAATGTATCCTGCAGCTGTGTATGTTTAAATAACTGATTTAAGATAACGTTCGGGTTTACGTCTTTTCTCAGCTCGATACATACACGCATTCCCTGACGGTCAGATTCATCACGAAGATCTGTAATACCGTCAATTCGTTTATCTTTGACCAGCTCAGCGATTTTCTCGATGAGACGGGCTTTATTTACCATGTACGGGAGTTCTGTAACAACGATACGGTTCTTTCCATTCTGCATTGGCTCTATATCTGTCACGGCACGTACACGGATCTTGCCACGTCCGGTACGATAAGCCTCCTCGATACCTGCAGTACCAAGGATCATGCCACCGGTCGGGAAATCCGGACCTTTGACAACATCCAGAATTTCTTCGATGGTTGTGTCTCTGTCTTCTTCTACACGGTTATCAATAATTTTTACAACAGCACCGATAACTTCACGCAGGTTATGTGGCGGAATGTTTGTCGCCATACCTACAGCAATACCTGTAGTTCCGTTTACCAGAAGGTTCGGATATCTGGAAGGAAGCACTACCGGCTCTTTTTCTGTCTCATCGAAGTTTGGCTGGAAATCAACGGTATTCTTGTTGATATCTGCCAGCATTTCCATGGAAATCTTACTCAGACGCGCCTCTGTGTAACGCATGGCAGCTGCGCCGTCACCATCCACAGAACCAAAGTTTCCGTGACCATCCACCAGCGGATAACGTGTGGACCAGTCCTGAGCCATGTTTACTAAGGCACCATAGATAGAACTGTCTCCGTGTGGATGATATTTACCCATTGTATCACCGACAATACGCGCACATTTACGATGCGGTTTATCCGGTCCGTTGTTCAATTCGATCATAGAGTAGAGAACTCGGCGCTGTACCGGTTTCAATCCGTCTCTGACATCCGGAAGAGCTCTGGATGCGATTACGCTCATGGCATAATCGATGTAGGATTTCTCCATGGTTTTCTTCAGGTCCACGTCGTGGATCTGATCAAATATCTTGTCGTCCATTTATATTCCTCTCTTTGCTATGGGAAAATGTTTTTATTTTTACGAAACTGTTGTGAAAAACCACACGCAGACACGGACGATTTTCTATCTTCGTTGCACCGTCTCGCTTAGTGGTTTTTCACTTCCAGTTTCTGTATAAAATTCTATACTTTTCTTCTTTTCCCTTACTACGTTTCGTCTGTCACTTCGCTATATGAAAGCTTTTTATACGTCGAGATTCTCTACGTATTTCGCGTTGGCTTCGATGAAGTCACGACGCGGCTCTACTTTATCTCCCATCAGTGTTGTGAATGTCAGGTCGATTTCTGCGGTTGCAGCCTCATCCATGGTGACACGGCGCAGGATTCGTTTTTCCGGATCCATGGTTGTCTCCCAGAGCTGTTCTGCATCCATCTCGCCCAGTCCTTTGTATCGCTGGATCTTGTTGCTGGAATCACGTCCTACTTCCGCCAGAATGGCATTTAACTGTTCATCACTGTATGCGTACCATACTTTTTTGTTTTTCTCCAGCTTGTACAGTGGCGGCTGTGCCAGATATACATAACCCTGTTTGATCAGTTCCGGCATGAAACGATACAGGAAGGTCAGCAGTAAGGTACTGATATGAGCACCGTCCACATCGGCATCGGTCATGATGATGATCTTGTGATAACGCAGTTTTGTGATATCGAAGTCTTCATGGATGCCGGTTCCGAAAGCGGTGATCATGGCTTTGATCTCGGCATTTCCATAGATTTTATCCAGTCTTGCTTTCTCTACGTTCAGGATTTTTCCACGCAGTGGAAGAATGGCCTGTGTTGCACGGCTTCTTGCAGTCTTTGCGGAACCGCCGGCGGAATCACCCTCTACGATGTAGATCTCGCAGTTTTTCGGATCTTTATCAGAGCAGTCTGCCAGTTTTCCAGGAAGAGACATTCCCTCCAGAGCCGTTTTTCTTCTGGTCAGATCGCGGGCTTTACGGGCTGCCTCACGGGCACGCTGCGCCAGCAGGGATTTCTCGCAGATTGTTTTTGCAACCGTCGGATTCTGCTCTAAGAAATAGGTCAACTGCTCACTTACAACACTGTCTACCGCACCACGTGCTTCGCTGTTTCCAAGTTTCTGTTTTGTCTGTCCTTCAAACTGAGGCTCAGAGATTTTAACACTGATGATAGCGGTCAGACCCTCACGAATATCCTCACCGGAAAGTGCTGCTTCGTTTTCTTTCACCAGTTTGTTTGCCTTTGCATAAGAGTTAAACGTCTTTGTCAGGGCATTTCTGAATCCGGCCAGATGGGTTCCACCTTCCGGAGTCGTGATATTGTTTACAAAACTGAAGGTTGATTCGTTGTAGGAGTCATTGTGCTGCATTGCAACCTCTACATAGACACCATCACGCTCGCCCTCACAGTAAATGACATTGTCATACAGAGCTTCTTTGCTCTTGTTCAGATACTGAACGAACTCTTTGATACCACCCTCGTAATGGAAGGTTTCTGTGCGCTCCTGTCCCGGTCTCTTGTCTGTCAGAACGATGCGCAGGTTTTTGGTCAGGAATGCCATCTCTCGCAGACGCTGACGCAGTACATCGTAGTCATATACTGTATCCTCAAAAATGCTTCCATCCGGGGAGAAAGTTACTTTTGTACCGGTCTGCTCTGCCGGGCAATCACCAACGACTTTCAACGGATACATCGTTTTTCCACGCTCATAGCGCTGCTGATAAATGTGTCCGTCTCTGCATACCTGAACTTCCAGCCAGTTGGAAAGAGCGTTTACTACGGAAGCACCTACACCGTGCAGTCCGCCGGATACTTTGTACCCTCCACCGCCAAATTTTCCGCCTGCATGCAGAATGGTAAATACAACCTCTACTGCCGGTTTTCCGGCTTTGTGATTGATGTCTACCGGGATTCCACGTCCGTTATCGGTAACGGTAATGGTATCGCCTTCGTTGATCGCTACATTTATCTCCGAGCAAAATCCTGCGAGCGCCTCATCCACGGCATTATCCACAATCTCGTATACAAGATGGTGAAGTCCGCGGGAAGAAGTACTTCCGATATACATACCCGGTCTTTTTCGTACTGCTTCGAGACCTTCCAAAATCTGAATCTGATCTCCACCGTATTCTATACTCATTCCTGTCCTCCTACTGTTCTGCTATCGTGCCTTCCCTGACGAAAAACACTTTATTTATGTGAAATCTATTTTTAACAAATTCATCCAGACCCGTACATGTAATAATGGTCTGAATATCATGGATGCTGTTCAGCAGATAATTCTGCCGGTTGCTGTCAAGCTCTGACAACACATCATCCAGAAGTAACACCGGCGTATCGTGGATCAGCTGTTTTACCAACTCGATCTCCGCCAGTTTTAACGAAAGTGCAGATGTCCTCTGCTGCCCCTGGGAACCGTATTTGCGGATATCCGTCTCATTGATCAGGAAAGAAATATCATCCCTGTGTGGTCCGTAAGACGTCATTCCCATTTTCAGGTCCTTCATGCGGGATTCCTCCATGCTCACCGCCAGTTCCTTTGCCGTTGCAGAAGGTTCATACACAAGTTGCAGCGTTTCCTTATTTCCGGAAATATTCTGATGGATTCCCCGGACCATTTCATTCAATTCATTCAAAAATTCCTGTCTGCGCTGAATGATCTTCGTTCCATAGAGCACCAGCTGTTCATCCCACACCGGAAGCGTCGCCTCCAGATCCGGTCGGAAATGGATGTCCTTCAGCAGTTTGTTGCGCTGCTGCAGGATTTTGTGATATTTCGTCAGATTGTGCAGATAAATACTGTCCAACTGACTCAGTTCCATATCCATAAATCTGCGGCGCCCCGCCGGTCCGTCTTTGATAATATTCAAATCCTCCGGAGAAAAAACAACCAGATTCAGGATTCCAAACAGTTCTCCGGCTTTCCGGATCGGAATGCCATTGACTGCGATTCCCTTGGAACTGTTTTTCTTCAGATGAATATCGATCCTGTTTTCCACACCGTTTTTTTCTACAATGGTGCGAATATGTGCCTCGTCCGCATCAAAACGAATCATTTCTTTATCCTTGCTGCCTTTGTGGGACTTTGTGGTTCCGCTGACATACAGGGATTCCAGCACATTTGTCTTTCCCTGGGCATTATCTCCGTACAAGATATTGGTTCCGGCATCAAAGGCGATGCCAAGAGCCTGATAGTTGCGAAAATTCTTTAATTCCAGTGATTTTATAATCATTTGCCGATCTGAACACTCTCTCCGTTAAATGTAATGACATCTCCTTCATGGAGCTTTTTGCCGCGCTGGTATTCTACTTCTCCGTTGACCTCTACCTGTCCGTCCTGGATCAGCATTTTGGCATCCACGCCGGAGCCAACCATGCCGGCAAGTTTCATTGCCTGGCCAAGTTTGATAAAATCATCTCTGATAATAACTTTTTCCATCTGTCTCTCTCCTGTATATCCGATGTTTATACGGTTGCTGCATTAAAGTTAACCGGAAGGATCAGGTATACATAAGTACCTGCATCGTCCTTGATAAAGCAAGGAGCTTTCGGGTTTACCATGTATAAAGTAACTTCTTCTTCATCAATGGCACGAAGTGCATCGATAAAGAAACGTGGGTTAAATCCAATCAGCAGATCTTTTCCTTCTTTGTCGATCTCAAGTTCCTCATTCATAGAACCTGCAAAGGAATTGATCTTTAACTGAAGGCTTCCGTCCTGAATATTCAGGATGATCGGTTTCTTGTCACCCTCGCGGATCAGCAGGGTTGCACGGTCAATACAGCTTAAAAACTCACGTTTGTTTACTTTTACCTTTGTGTCGTAATCAGAAGAAAGCATCTGATCAATGTGGAAATACTCGCCTTCAATCAGTCTTGATACAACCTTTGTCTGATCAAACTCAAATAAAATGTGGTTGTCTGCAAAATAAATGTCCACCATATCCTCCGCTTCACCGGTCAGGATTTTGCTGATCTCCTGAAGTGTCTTTCCAGGAACGACAACCTTTAACGGACTGTAGTTTTCTTTTAACTCAATATTTCGAATGGAAATACGGTGTCCGTCCAGAGATACGACTCTCAGACGGTTTTCATTGATTTCAAAAAGCTCACCTGTCATCAGTTTGTTTGTATCGTTATCTGCGATAGAAAAAATAGTCTGACGAACCACATCCTTTAACGTAAACTGAGAAATGCTGATGGACTCATTTTTCTCAATATACGGAAGATAAGAAAAATCTTCGCCGGATTTTCCTGCGATGGTAAATTTTGCTTTTTCACAGGTAATAATGGTCTGGAAAGAATCATCAGACTCGATCACAACTTCATTATCCGGGAGTTTACGAACGATCTCGGAGAAAAATTTAGCATCCAGTGCGATGATTCCTCTCTCAATGATCTCTCCTTCAATCACAGTCTCTATGCCAAGTTCCATATCATTTGCAGTCAGCTTGATCTCATTTGCCGATGCATCGATGAGGATACATTCCAGGATCGGCATGGTTGTTCTGGACGGAACAGCCTTTGATACAATGCTGACACCCTTTACCAGGTTTGCTTTTGAACAGATTATTTTCATAATGTTAATAACTCCTTTCAGGTATCATAGCTTCACGTAATATAATTTATCGGAAGTTGCTTGCCAACTTTCGATAAAAGGCACTGTTCTTGTGCCGCAAATTGATTATGAGGTTCGCACAGCGGTTCTCATAATATAACTTATCGGAAGTTGCTTGCCAACTTTCGATAAAAGGCACTGTTCTTGTGCCGCAAATCGATTATGAGGTTCGCACAGCGGTTCTCATAATATATCTATATATAAATGGTTTTCGTCGTAATCGTCTTAGCGCATGTGTATAAGTGGATAACGTTCCGACACCTTACGTCAAGCGGATTCCCACCATATTTTATTCTGTTTTCTGCTGTGGATTTACTGCTTGCAGCCTGGGGACAATCTGTGAAAAATTCCGGCTCTCTCCGGCATCAGAGCACACCTTAAAGAATCTCACGTACATTTTCTCTCAAAGTGATCCCTGAGATTTCCGTTTTTCCACAGATTTCCACAACGCCTTTCTTTGTTATCTACATGCATATCGACATCTCATCCGCATGCTTTATCTGCTTATCCACATATTGTCCACTTAATTTGGGTTAATTTTCTTCTTTATCGTCTCTACGGTTTTTGCAACGGCTTCATCTGCACTGACATCCTCTGCCACCTTCTTGATTCCATGAACCACAGTGGAATGATCTCTGCCGCCAAGCACTTTTCCGATGGCTTCCAGCGATGCATCCGTCATATTTTTACACAGGTACATGGCGATCTGTCTTGGTTTTGCCACATCATTACTCCGGGATTTTGACAAAATCTGTTCGATACTGATACCAAAGTGCTCTGCAACCACTTCCATGATAAGCTGCGGCGTCACAATGCGGGGCTTGTCCGGTGAAATGATGTTCTGTAATTCCTTCTGTGCGATTTCCATGGTAATCTCCGTCTGAACCAGATTAACGTATGCCATCAGTTTATTTAAGGCACCCTCCAGCTCCCGGATATTCGATTTAATGTTAACCGCTATGTAATTCAGGATCTCATCACTCAGTTCAAACCCATCCCGCTCGGCTTTCTTTTTCAGGATTGCCATACGGGTTTCATAATCCGGCGAACCAATATCTGCCAGAAGTCCCCATTCAAAACGGGACCGGATGCGTTCTTCCAACGTTTCCATCTCTTTTGGCGGACGGTCACTGGATAAAATAATCTGCTTTTTCGCCACATGAAGCTCATTAAACGTATGGAAAAATTCTTCCTGTGTGCTTTCTTTTCCTATGATAAACTGCACATCATCGATCAGAAGCACGTCAATACTGCGATATTTCTCCCGAAAACGGCTCATAGCAGTATTATTTCCATTTCTGATTGCCTCAATCAGTTCATTGGTAAATGTTTCCGATGAAACATACAGCACCTTCATCCCCGGATGATTTTCCTGAATAAAATGTGCAATGGAATGCATCAGATGTGTCTTTCCCAGACCTACACCGCCATATAAAAACAGCGGATTGTAGATTTCGCCTGGCGATTCTGCCACTGCCAGCGATGCTGACTGTGCAAACCGGTTATTATTTCCCACTACAAATGAATCGAATGTATAGTTCGGATTCAGATTAGACCGTTCCGCTTCCTCTGTCGTAGCCTGCCGCGCCGGATGCGGCATTTTGAGTTTTCTGGCCTGTTCCGGAAGAACAAATTCAATCTCATATTCCATCCCGGTGATCTCTGCCACTGCTACCTTGAGCGGAAGGTAATACTTCTTACTAATATAAGTAAGTCCCATCTGCTCACTGGAAACCAGTACAAAAATACGATTATTCTGGATAGAAAAGATCTGAAGCGGCTTCAACCAGGTATTAAAAGAAATATCTGTCAGCTCATGTTCCCGTTTTACAGTCAGAAGTATCTCACTCCATTTTTCTTCGACTAACTGCATAACTATCTCCATTTCTTTATTAGTAGCGGTAAATATCCAATGTCTATGATAACTCAAATCGCGCCATTTTTCAACGAAAACTTCCGAACCGTACAGGGGATAATAGAGTGGTCAAAAATGGATTTTCGGGCGTTTTACACGTTTTTCTAAAACTTTTCAAATATCTATTGACTTGTCTGACTTTTTTTGTTATCATCCGAAATGATGCTACGAGGAATGGAGGTGTATCACATATGAAAATGACTTATCAGCCAAAAAAGAGACAGAGAGCGAAAGTTCACGGTTTCAGAAAAAGAATGAGTACAGCAGGCGGAAGAAAAGTTTTGGCCGCTAGAAGATTAAAAGGAAGAAAAAAATTAACAGCTTAGGCCACAACGTTTGTGGTCTTTTCTTCTCTTTAGACAAATTGTTGTAAAACAGAGGACAAGAGACATGCATTTTTCAGAATCATTAAAAAAGAACAGAGATTTCCGGACAGTTTACCGGGACGGCAGATCTTATGCAAACAGACTTTTAGTTATGTATACGCTGAAAAATGACTCGGACAGAAACAGATTAGGAATTTCCGTTAGTAAGAAAGTTGGTAACAGTGTTGTCCGGCACCATATTACCAGATTAGTAAGAGAAAGTTACAGACTACATGAAGAAATGTTCCATAGTGGTTGGGACATTGTAGTCATCGCAAGGGCAGGCGCAAAAAACGCATCATATCACGAAATCGAATCCGCATTGCTGCACTTGGGAAATCTTCAGAAAATTATGAACCCCGAAGAAAAGAAGATGGAATCACATTGAAAAAAGTATTGATTTTTTTAATAAAATGGTATCGTAAATATATTTCTCCAATGAAAACCACGAAATGTCCGTATTACCCGACCTGTTCCACCTATGGACTGGAAGCGGTAGAGAAATATGGAGCATGGAAGGGTGGATTACTTGCGCTCTGGCGCATTTTACGCTGTAATCCGTTCTCAAAGGGTGGTTACGATCCGGTTCCATGATTATAGGAGGCAACCAGATGGATTCCTTATTTTTACTTACACAGAATTCAGGTAAGATTTTAGGACCAATCGCAAAGGTACTCGGTTACCTTATGAACGCAATCTACGCTTTTATGGATAAATTTTTACACATCCAGAACGTAGGTTTAACAATCATCTTATTTACGATTGTTATCTATCTTTGCTTACTTCCGCTTACTTACAAGCAGCAGAAGTTCTCAAAGATGTCACAGATCATGAATCCTGAGATTCAGGCAATTCAGAAAAAATATAAAAACAGAAGAGATCAGGCATCCGTTCAGGCTATGAATGAGGAGACACAGGCCGTTTATCAGAAATACGGTGTATCTCCGTCCGGTAGCTGTGTATTTATGCTGATCCAGCTCCCGATCCTGTTTGCTCTCTATCGTGTTATTTATAATGTACCGGCATACATCACACACGTTAAGAACACATTTGACGGCGTTGTAACCGGTATTATGGGTACCAGCGGATATCAGGATACCATGAACAGTTTCCTTGAGACAGTTTCCAAGAAAAACTCCGTATTCCGTGGTATTACTCTGAATTTCTCAGGAACTGCTCAGCAGGCTCATGATTCTATCATTGACGTATTGTACAAATGTACCAGCGATAACTGGGCATTACTCCAGGATAAATTCAGTGGTCTGTCAGACATTATTGCAAATACCCAGTCTGCCGTAGAGCATTTCAATAACTTCCTCGGAATCAATATCGTATATTCTCCGAAGACAATTATTAGTACAAGTGCTCACGAAGGACATTACGTACTGATTTTTCTTGCATTACTTGTACCGATTCTTGCAGCTTTAACACAGTTCCTGAATATCCGTCTGATGCCGCAGGCAGCAACAAACGGCGGGCAGCAGGAAGCTATGGCAGGTCAGATGAAGATGATGAACTACATGATGCCTTTATATTCTGTATTCATCGTATTCTTCCTTCCGGTCGGTGTTGGTATCTACTGGATCGCAGGTTCCTTAATTCGAAGTTTCCAGCAGTTCCTGCTGAACAAGCATTTTGATAAAATGGATCTTGAAAAAATAATCAAAGAGAATCAGGCAAAAGCTACTGCAAAGAATAAGAAGAAAATTGAGAAAAAAGGTGTAGCCGGCGAGCAGATCACCAACGCAGCAAAACTCAACACACGTAATATTCAGTACAGATCCATGGCAGACAAAGCTGCTTCCGTTTCCAGCAAAGACATGAAACAGGACACAAACAAAAAATATAAAGAGGGAAGCATGGCTTCCAAAGCAAATCTTGTAAAAGATTTTAATAACAAAAATACAAAATAGGGGAGGGCATTGTAATGGATTTTATCGAATTTACAGGAAAAACTGTTGATGATGCACTTACAAACGCTCTGGTTGAATTTGGCGTAACAAGCGATCAGATTGAGTATGAAGTGTTAGAAAAAGGCAGTTCAGGATTTCTTGGATTCAACAGTAAACCGGCAAAAATCAAAGCCCGTAAAAAATATACCGTTGTAGATCATATCAGAAATTTTCTTTCCCAGGTATTTGATGCTATGGGACTGGAAGTTGAGATTCTGATCAAACCTTCCGATGAAGAAAATGTATACGATGTAGAACTGAAAGGCCATGAGATGGGCGTTCTGATCGGCAAACGTGGTCAGACACTTGACTCTTTACAGTACCTTACAAATCTTGCAATCAACAAACATTCTGAGACTTATACCAGAGTAAAACTTGATACTGAGGATTACCGTAAGAGAAGAAAAGAGACATTGGAGAATCTCGCAAAGAATATTGCTTACAAAGTAAAACGTACGAAAAAAGCAGTATCCCTTGAGCCGATGAACCCATTTGAGAGACGTGTGATCCATTCCGCACTGCAGAACGACCGTTACGTTTCTACACATAGCGAAGGTGATGAGCCTTACAGACACGTTGTAATTACATTAAAAAGACAGTAATTTTTGAGTTTATTTTAAATTAAAAAACTTTCAGCAAAGACGGATGTGGACACGGATAATTTTCTGTGTCTGCTGCGCCGCTTATATCCGCTTCCTTCCGCGAACTCACTTGCAAAACCAGCAAGCTCAAACACACTCACGGAAGCGGGCTATGCTCGCAGCCACAGAAAATTAACCTATCGTCCGGCATCCGTCTTTTGCTGAAAGTTTTCTTTACGTTATGAAATAAAAATATTATAATAAAAAACAAGATGCATAATTGTGAGAGTACGAAGTACGAAACAATTCGTATGGCATCTTTTGACCCCACCATCTAATTTATTTTCTATTAGATACTTTCGGATTCTTTGATTATAACAAAATAACTATTTTGAAATGTTCCGAAAGTATATTAATATTTAATCTGAGAGAAGAACACAAATATGAAAACTGATACAATCGCAGCGATTGCAACCGCCATGTCCAATTCCGGTATTGGAATCGTCCGCATCAGCGGAGATGAAGCGTTAGAAGTTGCAGATCGCATTTTTCGTCCAAAAAAGGGAAGCCGCAAGGTTTCCGATATGGAGACACATACCATCCATTATGGCTATGTGGTAGACGGTGAAGAAGTAGTAGATGAAGTTATGCTTCTGATCATGAAAGCACCACGCAGTTACACCTGCGAAGATACCATCGAGATTGACTGTCACGGTGGTGTTCTGGTTATGAAAAAAATACTGGAAACAGTTTTAAAATATGGAGCCCGCCCGGCAGAACCGGGGGAGTTTACAAAACGGGCATTCTTAAACGGACGTATTGATCTGTCTCAGGCAGAGTCCGTAATCGATGTAATTAACGCCCAGAACGAACTGGCCCTGAAGAGTTCCGTCAGCCAGTTACAAGGCGCCGTGTTGGAGAAAATAAAGGACATCCGTGCCGTTGTACTGCATGAGATTGCCTTTATAGAATCTGCTCTGGATGACCCGGAGCACGTCTCACTGGATGGCTATCCGAAACAGTTACACGGAATCATGAGCGATGCCCATGCCAAAGTAAAAAAACTGCTGGATTCTTCCGATAACGGAAAAATGTTAAAGGAAGGTATCAATACAGCCATCGTCGGCAAACCAAACGCCGGTAAATCTTCCCTGCTGAATATTCTGGTAGGTGAGGAGCGCGCTATCGTTACAGAGATTGCCGGTACAACAAGAGATATTCTGCAGGAGCAGATTCAGATCGGCGGCATAGGATTAAATGTCATTGATACCGCCGGAATCCGTGACACAGAAGATATCGTGGAAAAAATAGGTGTCAACAAATCCAGAGAATATATTGAAAAAGCAGATCTCATTATTTATGTAGTGGATTCTTCCACAGAGTTAGATGAGAACGATCAGGAGATCATTGAGGCCATTCAGGACAAAAAGGCCATCGTTCTTCTAAACAAATCGGATCTGGATGCAAAGACAGATGCAACCGTGTTGGAGAAGCGTCTGAATAAACCGATTCTTTCTATTTCAGCGAAAAACAACACCGGAATCCATGAATTGGAAAAACTCATTGAAGAGATGTTTTTCAGCGGAAAACTGTCCTTCAATGACGAAGTATATATCACAAATATCCGTCAGAAAAATGCTCTGGCAGAGGCAGAGAGCAGTCTGAAAATGGTGTTACAGAGCATAGACGACGGAATGCCGGAAGATTTCTTTACGATTGATATGATGAATGCCTATGAGGTTTTAGGCACGATCATCGGCGAATCTGTCGGTGAGGATCTGGTAAATGAGATCTTCAGTAAATTCTGTATGGGTAAATAGAGCAACAGTTCACTCATCATATGTATTAAAATCAATCATGCCTGCATGAGGAGATATCTGGGTACATAATGATGAAGGGAGCGCCTTTTTATAAGCAAAAGAGTTCGCTGTGCGAACGCTCCTTCCTGAATGATAATTCAAGAAGGATTGGAAAAGTCCTGAAAAGACGGTTTGCGAATGGCGCGTGTGAACTGTGAAACAATATACAAGGAGAAATATATGCCAGTTGTAAAAGAAAATTATGATGTTTGTATCGTCGGTGCAGGTCATGCAGGCTGTGAAGCCGCCCTTGCCTGCGCACGACTGGGACTGGAAACCATTCTTTTTACCATCAGCATTGAAAGCGTAGCCATGATGCCGTGTAATCCGAATATCGGAGGCAGCTCCAAAGGCCATCTGGTACGCGAGATCGATGCCTTAGGCGGTGAGATGGGCGTCAATATTGACCATACCTTTATCCAGTCTAAAATGTTAAATAAATCAAAAGGACCTGCTGTTCATTCCCTGCGTGCACAAGCAGACAAAGCCGATTACAGCGCCAGAATGAGACAGGTATTACAGAACACCGATCATCTGACACTGCGTCAGGCAGAAGTTACCGAACTAATGGTGGAAGATAAGCAGATTCGCGGTGTGAAAACGTTTTCAGGTGCAGAGTATTATGCAAAAGCAGTTGTACTTTGTACCGGTACTTATCTGAAAGCCCGCTGTCTCTACGGAGATGTTGTCAACCACACCGGTCCAAACGGACTGCAGGCAGCCAACCATCTGACCGATTCTCTGGTTGCAAACGGCATTGAAATGTTCCGCTTCAAAACAGGTACACCAGCTCGTATCGACAGACGTTCCGTTGATTTTTCCAAAATGCAGGAGCAGTTCGGTGATGAGAGAGTCGTGCCATTCTCATTTACAACCAATCCGGATGATGTCCAGATTGATCAGGTAAGCTGTTGGTTAACATATACTAACGAAAAAACGCACGAAATCATTCGCGAAAATTTAAGCAGATCCCCGCTTTTTTCCGGTATGATCGAAGGAACCGGTCCGCGTTACTGTCCGTCTATCGAAGACAAAGTAGTAAAATTTGCAGATAAAAACCGTCACCAGGTATTCATTGAGCCAGAAGGAATTCATACCAATGAAATGTATATCGGCGGCATGTCCAGTTCCCTTCCGGAAGATGTACAGTACGCGATGTATCACACCGTACCGGGATTAGAGAATGTCAAGATTGTAAGAAATGCCTACGCAATTGAGTACGACTGTATCAATCCGCGTCAGCTGTATCCGTCTCTGGAGTTTAAGGAAATCTCCGGCCTGTTCAGTGGTGGACAGTTCAACGGAAGTTCCGGATATGAAGAAGCAGCCGCTCAGGGATTGATTGCAGGTATCAATGCCGCCATGAAAATAAAAGGCAAAGAGCCTCTGATTCTGGATCGTTCCGAATCCTACATTGGTGTACTGATTGATGATCTGGTTACAAAAGAAAACCATGAGCCATACCGTATGATGACTTCCCGTGCAGAATACAGACTGTTACTTCGTCAGGATAACGCTGATCTGCGTCTGACCAGACACGGTTATGAAGTTGGATTAATTCCACAGGAACGTTATGATTATGTTGTGAAAAAAGAACAGCTCATCGAAGAAGAAGTACAGCGTGTAGAAACTGTTCATTTAGGAGCATCCGCACCGGTACAGAAATTAATGGCAGAATATAACAGTCAGCCACTCAATACCGGTACATCCCTTGCAGAACTGATTCGTCGCCCGGAATTAAATTATGATGTTTTGGCACCAATCGATCCGGAACGTCCGGAACTGACAGAGGATGTTCGTGAGCAGGTAAATATCAATATTAAATATGACGGATATATTAAACGCCAGATCAAACAGGTAAAACAGTTTAAGAAACTGGAAAGCAAAAAGCTGCCACCAAACTTTGATTACAATCAGATCAGTGGTTTGCGTATGGAAGCACAGCAGAAGCTAAACCTGTATCAGCCAATTTCCATCGGACAGGCTTCCCGTATTTCCGGTGTGTCTCCGGCGGACATTTCTGTCATTTTAGTATATCTGGAACAGTTACACTATCAACAGAAAAAAGAACAGGATAAATAGACGTATGAGTTATGATCTGACTAAATTCAAACATGGTCTGGAAGAACTGAATATCACTTTGACAGACGAACAGATAGAACAGTTTCTACGGTATTATGAAATGCTTGTAGAAAAAAATAAAGTAATGAACCTTACCGGCATTACAGAATATGAAGAGGTTATTCAAAAACATTTTCTGGATAGTCTTTCTCTGATCCGCGTAATTCCGGATATTGCCAGCCAGGAACTGACCGTCATCGATCTTGGAACCGGTGCGGGATTTCCGGGACTTCCATTAAAGATTGCCTTTCCGGAATTAGAGATTACCCTGATGGATTCTCTGAACAAACGAATCCTGTTTTTACAGGAAGTAATTAATGCACTAGATCTGAAAAAAGTATCTGCCGTTCACGGAAGAGCAGAGGAGATGGCTTCCAATGCTGCACACAGACAACAGTATGATATCTGTGTTTCACGTGCAGTCTCCAATCTGGCAGTACTAACAGAATACTGTTTACCATTTGTAAAAAAAGGTGGATTATTTGTTTCCTACAAATCTGCAGATTCCGATACAGAAATTCAGGAAGGGAAAAAAGCAATTTCCATTCTTGGTGGAAAACTTACTTCCGTAGACAAATTTCAGTTACCGGATTCCGATCTGGGACGTGCTCTGGTTTGTATCAAGAAAACAAAAGATACACCGAAGAAATACCCGCGAAAAGCAGGTACACCTGCAAAGTTACCACTTAAATAACAAGATGTTGAAAAATGGCAGTTCTATTTTTCTGAATTTATGAATCAAAAAGACACAGCAGAAATGTTTCACGTGAAACATATTTGCTGTGTCTTTTTATAATTATGAATGAAGAATAATATTTACCAGATGTACGAACTTATCTGGTGCTTCCATCTGAGGGAGACAAGTAGTATTTGCAATATACGCATCTTCAATTGCCGGATTGAACTCCTGATAATCGTTAATTACATCTTCAATAAACGGATGCTCTTTTCCACCGATCAGGCAAATGCTATTGTTAATCTTCTTAATTGCAGATACAACATTAATATTGGTGTAGTAACTCTTGATGCTTGCAAGCAAATATTTTCCACCACCATCACCGATATGTGCAGCCTGATAATATGTCTGGATTGTTTTTTCAGAAACCATATGCCCTTTGTAATAATAGTTATTTACAAATGTATCAATGATTCGATTCTTACTTACTTCCATATTATAAATAAACGTACCAATGATCGGCAGTTCAATCAAGAACTTCAACATATTTTTTCTGCGTCCCGGTGCTTTTGCCAGCTCATATAAATCTGTCGGTGTTACACCAACGATCTTGTCATAATATTTAGATTCCATCTGACATCCCATGATTACAAAGGAAAGGGAATCTCCAGTAGCAATAACATCTGTCTTTTCTCCAATTACTGCATGAATAAAATCATTTACTAACTGAACATACAAATAATTGGTGTAGGTCATATTCGGTTTCTCAGAACGTCCACATCCCAATAAATCAATGGCATACACAGTATGATCCTCAGACAGTTTCTTAATCACGGCCTCCCATTCATAAGAAGATGAGGTCGAATCTAAATCATGGATCAACAATACCGGCTTTCCTTTTCCGCTTTTTGTATAATAAATATTTCCATATTTCCAGTGATAGTATTTTCCACCACCGGTTGGTAAATGGTCTGTCATATGTGAGAAAACACTGATCAGCTTATTAATAACAATAATCAGACCAGCCACAATACATAGTAATAATGCGCTATTCTTAATATGTTTTTTCATCAATAAACCCCTTTCGCACTTAGTCATTTTAATACCTATATTATAATCCATTGCTCCTTGAGATACAAATACTTTTTTATATATCATTCACTCCATCCCATAAATTTGTAAACGTTTCACGTGAAACATTATAACTTACATTTTTTATTTTCCATCTGCATTTTTTTAATATCCCCACAACATTTTCAACTCTCATTTATGTTTCACGTGAAACATTTTCCCCATCCACTTCTATTTTTATCCATGTTTCACACTTTTTTAGATGTTTCACGTGAAACATTTTGTTTTTTTGTAGATATCCATTTTAAAAAGTGTTATACTCAAAAAAGTAATTATTTCACAGTATAAAAATGCCAATGATGTGTAGATGTGCAGTGATTCCCCAAAAATATATCATCTTACAATGATCTGGATCACGTAACATATCATAAGTCTCACACATGTATAGCTGGTTTTCTTCATAAATACTGATGAAATTAGAGTATAACTAACAGGAATGAGGAAACTTATGGGAAGAATTATTGCAATTGCAAATCAGAAGGGTGGCGTTGGAAAAACAACCACAACCATTAACCTTTCTGCCTGTCTGGCAGAAGCCGGCAAAAAAGTACTGACAATTGACATGGATCCACAGGGAAATACCACCAGTGGATTAGGTGTCGATAAAAACGAATGTGAAAATACGGTCTATGAATTAATTCTTGGAGAGTGCGATTTTCAGGAATCTCTTGTACATACAGAATTTGAAGGTCTGGATCTGATTCCCTCCAATGTCAATCTGGCAGGAGCAGAGATTGAATTATTAAACATTGAGAACCGTGAATATGTACTTCACAACGAAATTGAAAAAGTAAAAGATGATTATGATTTTATCATCATCGACTGCCCTCCTTCCTTAAATATGCTTACTGTCAATGCTATGACAACTGCCACAACCGTTCTGGTACCAATTCAGTGCGAATATTATGCACTGGAAGGTCTGACACAGTTAATGTACACCATCAATCTGGTGCAGGAACGACTGAATCCATTATTAAAAATGGAAGGCGTCGTATTTACCATGTATGATGCACGTACAAATCTTTCTCTCCAAGTTGTGGAAAATGTCAAAGAAAATCTGGACACAACCATTTATAAAACCATTATTCCGCGAAATGTAAGACTGGCAGAAGCACCAAGTCATGGAAAACCGATCAATGTATATGATTCACGGTCAACCGGTGCCGAAAGCTACCGTTTACTTGCGCAGGAAGTAATAGACAGAGAGGACGATTAATTAATATGGCAGCAAAAAAAGGTGGGCTCGGAAAGGGATTGGATTCCCTTCTCGTCAACAAAGTAAATAAGACAGAAGCTACAGAAAAGCCTGCTGCAGCTTCCACCACAACAGCTACAAAGAAACGGAGTACAAAAAAGGAAACACCTGACAGTATGGTAAAAATCTCTCTGGTGGAACCAAACCGGGAGCAACCAAGAAAGCATTTTGATGAGGATGGATTATTAGAACTGGCAGAATCCATCAAACAATATGGCATTTTACAGCCGTTGTTAGTGCAGGAAAAGAACGGATATTATGAAATCATTGCAGGAGAACGCCGCTGGAGAGCAGCAAAACTGGCTGGTTTAAAAGAAGTACCTGTCATTATCCGCAAACTTAGTAATCAGCAGATTGTAGAGATTTCACTGATTGAAAATATCCAACGTGAAGATCTGAATCCGATTGAAGAAGCACAGGCTTATCGCAGATTAATGGAAGAATTTCATCTGAAGCAGGATGAAATCGCAGAACGTGTTTCCAAGAGTCGAACAGCAGTAACCAACTCCATGCGTCTGCTCAAGCTTTCCAAACAGGTTCAGCAGATGGTAATCGATGAAATGATTTCCACCGGTCATGCCCGCTGTCTGATTTCCATCGAAGATCAGGAACTGCAGCATCAGCTGGCGCTTCGTATTTTTGATGAAAAACTCAGTGTACGTGAAACTGAAAAACTGGTCAGAAAGCTGCTGCAGGGCAATGATACTCCAAAGAAACCGGAAAAAGATCCTGTATTATCCGCTATTTATGCAGATCTGGCAGATCAGATGAAACGTATCTTTGGAACCAAAGTAGAAATTCATCAGAAAAATGACCAAAAAGGAAAAATCGAAATCGAATATTATTCACAAGATGAATTAAACCGTCTGATTGAACTTATTCAAAGTATTAAGTAACCCCGTAACGTTTGCAGGACATCAGAACCTGACATCTGCCAGAAACTGAATACAATACACTGAAAATAAAATGCTCTGGAATCACAGATATCATCTGATTGTCCGCAATTTTTTTAAACAAGTGAGGATTAAACATTGGATTATTTAAAATTACATATTGAAGATCTGACCGGCATCAGCCTTGATGTGATCACTGCCGGTCTCGCCGCTCTTGTTCTGATTCTGATAATCATCATGATTGTAAACGGAGTCAAGATGCGCAAACTAAAAAAACGCTACGAAGCATTTATGTCCGGCAAGAATGCCGCTTCCTTAGAGGACACACTGGTAAAACGTCTGAATCAGGTAGATGATCTGATTGCTTCCGATGAAGAAACAAAACGCAAAGTTCAGATGGTTCTTGACCACCTTGACAACACTTACCAGAAAGTCGGACTTGTCAAATACGATGCCTTCAATGAGATGGGCGGCAAACTTTCCTTCTCCCTTGCACTGTTAAACCGCAAAAACGACGGATTTATCATCAACGCAATGCACAGCAGAGAAGGATGCTACACTTATATCAAAGAGATTATCAACGGCAACTCTGTGATCATGCTTGCAGATGAAGAAAGAGAAGCCCTTGATATGGCATTGGAAAACACCTACGAGCAGGGAAAATAGTCTATGATACATACATTTTTAAGATCTATTGGATTTCGCGATCTTACAAAAAATGCAGAACTGTATCCCGTATTGGAATCCATTTTGAATCGTCCGGATGATCAGACCATCGTAACTGATGAACATGGAAATGAATTTGCATGTTTCTCCAAAAACTTTGGAACTGACATCGGCATAACCGTTTGTGGAAATTTCATCAACGACAAAGAATTTCGCATGGAATATTATTATCCTTATCTGCATGGTTCTCAGATTACCACAAATGAGATGATTGAAATCGAACGCCATGCGGGAAGAGAATCATTTGCCGGAATCTGCGATGAATTAAAATTAGGTGTCACACTGATTTTTTATATTGAAAACATCGCAGATGTGCTTCATGAGAAAAAATATGTGCTTCATGGCACACGGGGACCGGAGAACGCTGTATTAGCAGGTCTGTCCACCGGTGGAAAAATTCTGCTGCCGGTTATGAAAACAAGCAAGATGCTGGCAAACAAAGAAAAATCTTCCGAACAGAGGTTAAATCTGATAAAGCAGGCACGGGACGGAAACAAAGGTGCCATGGAAAACCTGACCATGAATGACATGGATCTGTACTCCTCCCTTTCCAGACGTGTCATGAAGGAAGATGTTCTTTCCATCGTAGAGAGCAGTTTCATTCCATACGGAATCGAAAGTGATCAGTATGTTGTGATCGGAGAAATTCTGAATTTTTATGAAGCAGAAAACAATCTGAGCAATGAAAAGCTCTGGATTCTGACCCTCAACTGTAACAACCTGATTTTTGACATTTGTATCAACCAGAAAGATCTGCTAGGCGAACCAGAAGTAGGACGCCGTTTTAAAGGCAGAATCTGGCTACAGGGACATGTCAATTACGGGTATTAATTTCATACAGTGATACATTATATTAAATATAGAGCATTTCCTGTATACACAGACCACACAAAAACAAACACAGGAAATGCTTTATTATTTTTATTATGATAAAGTGCAAGAAAATACTTTTTTATAATAACATAACAATAGAAGTAACAATTTTACATAATGTAGGAACTGCCTTTTTATTACGATCGCATTTTTAGGATGAATGCTTGCAGAAAACATGGTTCTCTGCTATGATAGAGAAGTTAGCAATCATATTTTTATGTTCTCGTAGTTAAATGGATATAACAAGCGCCTCCTAAGCGGTTGTTGGAACGAAGACTTTTTGCTAACTGAATATGATGTGTCCCAGTACCTCAGTAGGATAGAGGGTTCGCCTCCTAAGCGAAACGCCGCAGGTTCGATTCCTGTCTGGGACGTGTGGTAAAAATCGCCGGAAGCCTGATTTTTCAAGGGTTTCCGGCATTTTTCCTTTTCAGACGGCTACACCGTTTTCGACTGGCATTCCAGTTTTCGGTATAGCCGTCTTTCCGTTTTTCCGTTTCTATTGTTTGCTAACAAAAAACATCTACCTGTGTGTCTGGCACAACATTTGGGACGATTTGCTAACAACTTGCTAACAACCACTGCTAACGGGCAGCGGAGACAAGAGCTGAAAGTTGCTCAGGTGACAGGTTCTTAAGGATAGCTGCCAGAGCTTCGCCGATATCCTCTGTTGCTGATGATTTCCCATTTTTAGCGGTAGGGCTGTAGAAGTCGGCTTCCATGCGAGCCGCGTTCTCGCGCCGGTTCTCGTCTTCAATTTCCGAGTAAACGTCTGTCACCATCTGGGCTTCGGCATGACCAGTATCTCCTTGGACGGACTTAATATCGCCCTGTGTCAGTTTGAGTTTGTACTTCGTGGAGAGATGGCGGAGCGAATGGAAGTCCACACGTTCGTATCCTGTCGTGTCACAAAAGACTTGCAGGCGCTTTCGGATGATGCGGCTCTCCACCGGATTTCCGTTTTCAAGGGCAACCACAAGATTGTAGTCATGGTAATCCGCTCCAAGAAACTCCTTTAGTTCCTCCTGATTTTTCCTATGCTCCACGAGCATGTGCGCCACGGTTTTCGGAAGCCATACCACACGGGTGCTGGTTTCGGTCTTCGGGGTCTTGAGTACGAGCCTAGTGGTGCAGTGTGGTTTCTGAGCGGGAAACGTGACGAGCACGTCCCGCTCGTTGAGTCTCTGCAAGGCTTCAATGGAAACACGAGCAACCTCCTTGTTGATGATGATGCGAGCGTTGCCGTTTTCAATAGATTCCTCGTCTATGAAAATGCAGTCCCATGTGAGACCGGTTATCTCCCCCACCCTGAGCGAACAGGAAAAAGCGAGGTTCATGGCGAGAGCCAGAATATCGTCCTCGACTCTTGGAAGTGCTTCGCGAAACGTGCTCACACTCCACACCTTCCGTTTCGTTTTCTTCATCGTCGGCAGGGTGGCAAGTTTTGCCGGATTCTGCATCATCGGGTCGAGATAGTTCCATTTCATTGCCTGATTGAGTGCAGAGCGGATAACGTCATGAATCTTCTTCACGCCGGAAGGCGCGACACATTTGCCGGTCTTTTTTTGGTTGGCAGGCGGAACGCGCTCGACGGAGAGCAGGTCGTTGTAATACTCCGAAAGGCATTCCGTGGTGATTTCAGACAGCTTCTTGTCCCCGATATATGGGTCAATGTAGTTCCTTATTAGCCCGGTCTTTCCGCTGTATGTGCTCATAGACCATTTCGACGTTCCGTACACTTTCACATAGTGCTTTAGGAACTCGCTGAAAGTGATATCGTCCTTTTGCGGCGTTATCGCGCTTTTTTGGGTCGGGGTTCTTCTGCGAACCGGCTCCGAGCCGCTATCGTGCTCATCGGTTCCGCCTTCTTTCCCCGTTTTTGCCTTTTCATCAGCTACTCTTTGAAAATACGTCTCCTCGTTAGGAACGATGGCCTGTCCGTATTTCTCCTGATAGAACTCTACAAAGACCTTGCGGCTCTTTGCTTCGCCAATCGTATCCACGGTGTCCCATTTTTGTTTCCGTTCTCCTTGTTCATTTACATACCAGTAGATAACGGAATACTTTGTTTTTCTCTGCTTGATTGCTGCCATATCGAATCTTCTCCTTGTCGGTTAATTTGGTTCCAACCAACTGTCGAAGGAGCTTTTGGATACCCGAATGGCTCTGCCGACGCGGACGTACTTGAACTGCCCGCTCTTCACGAGTGTATAGGCCACCTTGTCGCTGATGCCCAGCATTTCGGCGATTTCGCCTACCGTATAGGTTTTCTTCTCTTCGGTTCGATTGCGTTCCGATGCCATAATTTTCCTTTCCGGGAAAAAGGGCACCAGACAACCGCTTGACATTTTTATTATACCATGGCTGGTCAAGTAGTTTTCTGGTGTGCTGGTTTTCCCTATTTCTGGTTTTACTTGTTACAAGTAGCGCCTTTTACGGCTGAAACCTCAACATCGCACGCAAGAGCTTCGCCTGCATAAACGATTTCATCGAGAGGTCGATGCCGTAATCCCAGAAGCCATCCGCGTCGGTGTAGAACCCGGTGCAGAGTCCGTCCATGAAGTCGTTGAAGTAATCGAGCACCGCCCCGGCAGCAAGGGCATCTCCGCTTGTCGCGGCAACGACGGTATCGTAGTCAATCTTTCCCTTTGCCACGCGGGTCACCCCCTTCCGTCAGAATGTCCGCAAGACGGGCGAGCGCACGGGCGCGACGGTTCTGCACCGTGGAGCGCGGGAACCCCATGTCCTCACCGATACGCCTATCCGACCATCCGGCAAAATAGGAGAGCAGGATTATTGCCTGCTCCTCTGGGCAGAGTTTTTCCAGCGCATCCGCGAGGTCTTTATCTGTCACGCCGATAGGCTTTCCGGCGGCATCGAATACGGTTTCCCGCTCCGGCACGTCCTGCCAGTCCGCAAGGCTTTCAAGTTCGCTCCTTCTGAGGTCGCAGAACAGTACCTCGCGGTTGCGTCTCCTTTTGCGCTCCCTTAAAACATCCGTCCGAGCGTTCACGAGGGTCTTCCGGCAATAGGTCAGGAACATGCCGACCACTTCGTTACGGTTCGCTTTCTCTTTCGTCATCTTTTTTTCCTCCTTTCGGTATAGGCACGATTTCCGTGCCCTTTCCTGCCAAGAGGAAAAAGAAAGCCCCGCAGCGTCGATACGCTACGGGGCGCGGGGACGGTGCCGGGAAGGAAATCGGCACCAGAATCAGGAAGAAGCGGCTGATGCTTAAAAACCGCTCCGCTACGATTCTATCCCCTCGATTCCCAACTTCCGCTTGAAATCTTTGCGGTTCTTCATTCCGATTTCCCGACGGCGCGAGTTGCCGTCGTACTTCACCGGGAACCCGACCTCAACGATGCGGTCGAAGACACGTCCCCACGGGTCATCTGCCGTGGCGTTCAGGATTCTCTCGCGAAAGTCGAAGTTCGTCGTTATCACCATCGGTTTCCCCGCCTTGTAGCGTCCGTCGATAACGTCGTAGACGTGCTCCATGACGTACTCGGTGGAGCGCTGGGCACCGAGGTCTTCAAGGATGAGGAGGTCTGGGGCGAGGATTCTCTCAAGGTTCCCGGAACGCTTCTCGAAGGAGGATTCCATCAGGTTCACGACCTGCTTGATATCGGTCACGAGACAGGAGAACCCGCGCTCGATGACGGCGTTCGCGATGCAGGACGCATGGAAGCTCTTGCCCGTGCCGCGCTTCCCGTACAGGACAAGCCCCTCCGGGTCTTTCGGGTCGAAGGTCGCGGCAAATGCCTTGCATACGGTGCTCTGAGCCGCGTTCCTGCCGTCATCGGCATCGAAGGTGCAGAAGGCGTACCTGCCGGATGAGGGGAAGCACTGCTTCCTTAGCCGTTCCGTCCTGCGCCTTTTCTCCGCCCGCTCGGCTTCCTCGCGCTGCCTGTCCGCTTCCTCCCTCTGGCAGCGGCACATGGTCGGGACAAGGTGCGGCTCCTTGAAGATTCCGCCCGCCGGGAACATCCGCTCGCGTGGCTCTCCGCATTTCCCGCAGACGAGGATGCCGTCCGCGTCGCGATAGTCCTCGCCCGGCTTTCGTCCGTCCTGCTCCTTGGTTTTCGTTACGTTTTCACTCATTTACCTCGTCCTTTCTGCGTTACCCTGTCTGAGAGCCTGTCTACGGGACTTTGCAGTCTTGTTCGGGCAGTTGCTGCCACATGACATTTAACGTGTCATAGGCAGGCTCTCAGGCATTCTCAGGGGCATTTCTAGTACATGTTCTCGTCGATATATCCCTGAGCCGTCTCCCGGTCACAGCCCCATTTCGCCATGACCTCCTCGACGGAGGGGATTTTCCCGACCGCATTGGCCTTCGGTTCCGTGCGTGCGGGAGGGGTCGCGTCCTTCGGGCGCTCGTTCCTGTCCCAGACTGCGGCGAGTTTCTTCCAGTCATCGACGGGCTTGCCGGAGTTCGTGCGCCAGCCGCGTCCCTCGTTCACATCGAAGAAGCGGTCGGGGTCAACCGCGAATCCCATTTCTGCGAAGTGCGAGCGAACTTCCTCCCTTGTCGGGATTCCAGAACCTGTCGCTCCCTCCCCATCAGCTATAGCTGTAGATGTAGATGTATTCTTATATCTATCATCTATATTCTTAGGTCGTGACAGATTTTGTACATCGCCATTTTCGGCTTGTTCAGCCGTGCTACCTGCGGTTTCATTGGTATGTGGCGTGTACAGATTGTTGTACATTTCCGTGTACAGCTGTACGTCCATTTGTACACCATTTTGTACAGTGTACATTTGTACATTCTGTACACTTTGTACACCTTGTACATTGCCTTCCGCCTTCTGCACACCGCTTTCTTCCGGGATGGCAGGAGCGGGAAGCATGGCTGGGAGTTCCGAAAGGTATTTGTTGATAGTCACACGGCTAAGACCGGTGGCCTTGCTCATCTCGGTTTTCGTGGCGCTTGGGTGGGCGGCAAGGAAAGCGACAAGTTTCTCACGCTTCTTCTCGGAAGCTGACTTCCCACCGCTCTTTCTTGCACGCTCCTTGGCTTTGCGGCTCCGGTTTCCCTCGCGCATCGCGTCGATTGCCGGGGCGTTCTGGTTGAACTCCCAGTCCGCGATGGCGTAGATGCCATCCTCGCAGATGACAAGGCCGAGCTGCACGAGCGGCTGCACGCATTGCCGAAAGGCGGGAACGGTCTTCTTGGTGACCGCAGCAAGCATCTCGTCGG
>UMDM01026164.1_pt1 | contig 34413 bp, 33 predicted proteins | sample 1964501 | NCBI WGS metagenome assembly UMDM01 (sample SAMEA4835995, study PRJEB28245) | human gut metagenome | biome: gut microbiome; material: fecal sample | place: Denmark | collected 2008
ATTTTTTTCTCATTTAATTATTGACATTTATTAGCTGGACTTAATAATCAAAATCAAGAAAGTGTGCTGCATTACGATTCACAATCACTATTTTCAAGAGCACAGCTTTCTTGTTTGCACAGATTTTGTGCAAGCAAAAACGGATATACCAAAATCGGTATATCCGCTTAATAAACAATATAAAAAATACTGCATCCGCTATATCCCTACGTTGGCATTACCCAAATCAGGTTACGGGTCCAGACCATTTAGTCCGCTCTCAGCCTGCTATCGGCAAGCTCCCCTTTTATCTTATTCTTTTGTCATGTTTCACAAAACATCCAATCGACAATTGTCTGACGCTTTTATTCAGACTTTTTCTGTTGACTGCCGACATTATAACACTGTATTTTTCAAATTACAATATTTTTTACTGTATTTATTTAGCATCATTCCATAGACAGTGCTGCAGTCACTTATTTTTTCTTTTTCCGGATATGAATTTCAGGAATCGCCACAGATTCATACGTGATCGATTCTTTTTCTTCCTCATCCTCTTCTTCTTCCACTTCCGGCTCAGTATGAACCTCCGGAACAGCAAGGTTTTCGTATTTTACATCATAGGCTTCATGTGTTGTTTTCTTTTTGTTCTGTTGTTTTTTCTTTTTCCAAAACATTGCGCATCTCCCCAATATGTGTTTATTTCAATAACGATTCAACGCTCTTAGTAAAGCAGACATTCGCAATCCGCTTTCGCTACTTGCTCATGAAATTATCTACCCGGCTATTTTCATGTTTGCCTGAAATCATTATAGCAAGTTTATAAAAAATGTAATGATGAGACTGTTTAAAAAATCCGCAAAAAGACTTCCGACCAATGGAATAAGCAGATAAGCTTTTACGGATGGCGCATATCGGTCGCAGATAGCCTGCATATTTGCCATTGCATTCGGTGTCGCACCCATACCAAATCCGCAGGTTCCTGCTGCCAGTACCGCTGCATCGTAATCTCTTCCCATAACGTTAAAGACGATAAATCTGGCAAATACAAACATCAGAAGTACCTGAACGGACAGCAGAAGAACAAGCGGCAATGCCAGCGCTGCCAACTGCCACAACTTCAATGTAATCATAGCAATACCAAGGAACAGAGACAGACAGATACCGCCGATATCATTGATCTCACCCATATAAATTGTAAACTTTCCGGAATATTCACCAATATTTCTAAATAATGCTGCCGCAATCATGGCTCCAATATAAATTGGGAATGTCATGCCTGTTTTGGTCAGCAGCCAGGAAAATACGGTTCCAAGACCAATCGCCAGGATCAGCTGAAATACCGCTGTCGCATACATAGACGTATGACGGGTATGCTTTTTCTCATCTTCTACCAGAATACTGTCATCCTCTGCCACTGCTGTGGAAAGCAGGTTCTTTTTCTCCACCAGTGATTTACCGATCGGACCACCGATCAGGCTTCCTGTGATCAGACCAAAGGTTGCTGCTGCCGTACAAAGTGTCGTTGCACCGGAAATATTAAAGTCTTCCAGAACCGGTCCAAAAGCACCTGCTGTACCATGACCGCCGACCATTGGAATAGAACCGGTACACAATCCGATCAACGGATCTAAGTTCAGAACTTTTGACATTCCTACTGCAAGAAAATTCTGGCAAAGAATCAGTCCTACAACCAGGCCCAAAAATACAACCAGCGATTTACCGCCGCTTTTCAACACTTTAAGGTTCGCCTGAAAGCCTACCGAAGTAAAGAAAAATACCATGCAGACTTCACGCAGTGTATCATCAAAGGAAACTTCTGCAATTCCTGTGGCGTACAGTACACAGGTCAGGATTGCAAAAAGCAATCCCCCGACAACTGGCGCCGGAATACAGAATTTTTCCAGAAAATTAATTTTTTTCTTTAAAAATTTACCAAGTAACAGAACCAGAACCGCAATGGCAAGGGTCTGATACATATTTAAATGTAGTTCCATAAAAATCCTTTCAAACTTGTCAACAGGCATTACTCTGCATTTACCGCAATTCCTTGCTTCTCATAATAAGCAGCTGCCCCATCATGGAACGGGATCGTCACGTTTTGCGTCGCACTGGTTTCATCCATCTGCAAATTCAGTGGCAGGGAATATTGAATATCCTGCACATGGCTGAATAATTGTTCTGTCAGATGTTCCACCGTTTTATCGCTCAGTTCATCACTGACAAGCAAAAGCGATTTTACACCAACTGTAGTTGTTTCCTCAGATTGACCGCTGTATGTATACACCGGAATTGTGTATGGCATATAAAAATCATATGCTGCCATCAGTTTCCGGATATGTGTCTCATCAATCGACAGCAGACGGATGCCACACTGACGGGTCAGCTCCTCGATCACGGTCGTCTGCACACCTGCGGTACAAAACATAGCATCAATTTTCCCAGAGACAAGAGCTTCTGCCGCCTGTGTATAATCCAGATTCTCACAGTTCACCAGTTCATCAGAAAGACCGTAAACTTCAAAAATCTGCTTGGCATTTCTCTCAGTTCCTGACTCTTCCTCACCGATACTTACTTTTTTTCCAAGCAGATCATCCACGCTGTGGATATCAGAATCTGCGCGGACAACAATCTGACAGGCCTCGGTATACAAAGCCGCTACCGCACTGTAGCCGTGCAATGGTTTTTTATTAAAATCTCCGGTTCCATGATACGCATCATCCGTCAGATCTGCCTGTGCGATTGCCATCTGAATATAACCATCAGAAAGCAGACGGATATTTGCCGCAGATCCTGCAGTGGAACGTACGGAAAATTGCAAACTTTCATCATCCTGAGAAACTATCTGCGTGTACGCATTTGCAAATGCCGAATACATACCACCCACAGCAGCTGAGCCAAAACGAATAGATGTAGCGGATGCATTTCCACAACCAACTGCAAAAACCAGAGAAAGACTTAAGAATAGTGTTACTATTTTTTTCATGAAATTTCTCCTTTAAAAGGCAGAGCGAACATAGAATTTACTATGCTGCTCTGCCTGTCTGTTACAATACTCTGATCTGATTGTTCCAATCTTACTCAAAGATAATTTTACGGTAGTTCTTTTTACCACGGCGTAATACAAAGTCTTCTTTGTTGATATCTTCCGGTTTGTAGGAAGCTTCGATGGATGCTACTTTCTCGCCGTTTACGGCAACTCCGCCCTGCTGTACGGCACGACGTGCCTCGGAACGGGATGCACATAATCCGGAAGCAACCAGCAGACCCATGATGTCGATCTCACCGTCACGCAGATTCTCTTCTGTGATAGTTGCAGTCGGCATATTTGCTGCATTTCCACCGGAGAACAGTGCGCGAGCGCTCTCCTGTGCTTTTGCAGCTTCTTCCTCTCCGTGAACCAGTTTGGTCAGCTCAAATGCAAGAATCTCTTTTGCAGTATTTAACTGGCTTCCTTCCCATTTATCCATCTCGTCGATCTGCTCTAACGGAAGGAAGGTCAGCATACGCAGACATTTTAATACATCGGCATCGCCAACGTTTCTCCAGTACTGGTAGAACTCAAATGGAGATGTCTTCTCCGGATCAAGCCATACAGCACCGGACTGAGTTTTACCCATTTTTTTGCCTTCGGAATTCAGAAGCAGTGTGATGGTCATTGCGCATGCGTTTTTGCCAAGTTTACGACGGATCAGCTCTGTACCGCCAAGCATGTTGGACCACTGATCGTCACCACCAAACTGCATGTTGCAGCCGTATCTCTGGAATAACTCATAGAAATCATAACTCTGCATGATCATGTAGTTGAACTCCAGGAAGCTTAATCCACGCTCCATACGCTGTTTGTAGCACTCTGCGGAAAGCATACGGTTTACGGAGAAATGCGGTCCTATATCACGTAATACTTCTACATAGTTTAAGTCAAGCAGCCAGTCTGCATTGTTTACCATTAATGCTTTTCCATCGGAAAAATCGATAAAACGGGACATCTGTTTTTTGAAACATTCACAGTTGTGGTTGATGGTCTCTTTTGTCATCATCTGACGCATGTCAGTACGTCCGGACGGATCACCGATCATAGCTGTACCGCCACCAATCAGGGCAATCGGTTTGTTGCCTGCCATCTGCAGTCTCTTCATCAGGCACAGCGCCATGAAGTGTCCTACATGAAGGCTGTCTGCGGTCGGGTCAAATCCGATGTAAAATGTCGCTTTTCCGTTATTGATTAATTCTTTGATTTCTTCTTCATCTGTAACCTGGGCGATCAGACCACGGGCTACGAGTTCGTCATAAACTGTCATAATGTACTCTCCTTCTTCATAATAAAAAAGCCCATCCTAATGCACATGCATAAGGACGGGATAAAATCTCGTGTTACCACCTTAATTCACAGACCGCTCACACGATCCGCCTCACCAAGTATCTGACAATACTTCTGCAATATAACGGTTGCTCCCGGCGCAGCCTACTGATTACCAAAATCATAATTCTGATCCATGATTTAAAATGTCTTTTTCTGTCTGGTTTTGATAACGTTCAATGCGCAGCTTGTGAATGTATTCGGTATCAGTTTTCCATGCGCCTCTCACCACCCGGCAGCTCTCTGTATGTTCCGCTCATACTTACTTCTTTCAGTCATTGCTATTACTATCTGCAATTGTCTTCATATGCTCACTATTATAAAAGTTGCGTTTGGAAATGTCAATGTAAAGTTTGCGTTTCCACTAACGGATTAAAAACCCCAGAGCTGCAACTCTGGGGTTTTTGTTCTTTCGCATCAATAGTGGATACGAATCATATCATTTTTGCCTATCGGCATTATAGCATATGTAGATTGATAATGCAATATTACAACAACATAATCATTATAACAGCATGATCAGCGTTCCTGCCACGATCAGACATAAGCCAACTACTGCTTTCTTCGTCAGACGCTCCCTGAACACGATATAGGAAAATGCGATTGATACCAAAATGCTCAGCTTATCGATTGGAACAACTACGCTCGCCATTCCGTCATGCAGTGCCCTGTAATAACACAGCCAGGATCCGCCGGTTGCCAGACCCGATAAGCAGATAAATCCAAGCTCGTTTTTCGGAATTTCCCGGATTGTATGCTGTTTGCCTTTGACAAATACAACCACCCATGCCATCACCAGAACCACGCAGGTTCTGATTGCAGTTCCAAGGTTTGACTCCACACCTTCGATGCCGACTTTTCCAAGAATAGCAGTCAGACTGGCAAACACGGTGGAAAGTAATGCATAGATCAGCCAGGAACATCCCTTTGGCTTCTCCGGCTCATCCGCTGTTTCTTTTTTCTGAATCATCATAAACGTACCGACACCGATCAGAACCACTGAGATACCTTTTACCAGCGTGATCGGCTCTCCCAGAAAAATAAAAGCCAGTATGATCGTCAGAATCGTACTTGATTTATCAATCGGCACAACTTTATTGACATCTCCAAACTGTAATGCTTTGAAATAGCACAGCCATGATGCTCCCGTGGCTATACCGGATAAAACAAGAAAAATCCAGGTCTTGCTGCTTAAGGAGCCGATTATTCCGATGGATCCTGTGATCATCACCATGATCCATGAAAAAATCAATACAACGATTGTTCGAATCGCGGTTGCCGCATCCGAATCAGTTTTTCTGATTCCGCATTTTGCAAGGATCGCTGTCAATCCTGCAAAAACAGCAGAACCAAATGCAAATACAATCCACATAAATTCATCCCAGCTTTCTGCAACTGTCATGTATCAAATACACGTTAGCTTTCGTGAGTAATCCTAGTCTATATGAGTTCTCGTATTCTTTTCAGAATCACTGCACATTCCAATCGACAAATACTTGTCTATTATACACCTAAATGAGTTATGTGGATTGTGTTTTTTCAATAGCTATCTGGTTTTGCTTCCGGATTACGCTGCAAAGCACACAGATTCTTCCGATGCGACGCTTTCAACTTTATACCTATCCTACTATTCTACTAAAATCTCGGCGGTTGCACCTGATATGTCTCAATCGGCACATCCTCTGTGGAAAACTCCATTTCTCCGTCTTTGTTCTCACACACAATCCATTTCAGCCAGTTCTCATTATCCATCTGTGGATAATCCTCACGCAGAAACCATCCTCTGGACTCTTTTCGCATGGATGCGCCCTTAAACTGCATTTCTGCGGAGAGAACCATGGCCTCCGCCTCATGGCAGGCAAGCAGATCATGAAAATCTTCTGCCTTTAACTGTGCAACCAGCGGTTTGATCTTTGCCAGTTTGCGTAAACATACATCCAGACGATGCTGGCTCATGTATACACTGTTTTCTACCGGACAGACAAGCTGCTGGATCTTATCAATCACTTCTTTTGCTTTTACGCCATCTTCACGGAATAACGGTGCAAATGCATCCTCTTTTAGCTGCTCTACCTGAGTATCATCTATCGGTAACTGAGTGTTTGCTGCCGCATAAGTTGCTGCCTGCTGACCACTGACCACACCTGCAAATACTGCATTCAGGATTCCTGAACCACGATTACGTCCCGGAGGTGCCGGAACTGCGCCAGGCGCACAGGAACCATCGTAGCAGACATCTCCTGCTGCGTACATGCCCGGAATGGTAGTTGCCATCTGCTCATCTACTTTAACCGGAGACTGCTCGCCGACAAATCCCGGTTCTACTTCCCATTTCTCATCACCTTCGAATCCATCTACGGAAGAACCTTTTTCAAAATCGATTTTCCAGAATGGCAGACCATACGGACGATCCCAGATGTAAAACATCATCGTATCATTTTTGGTTGTCTCGCTCTCCATCGGATGCAGGTAAACCGGGCCTCTGCCGGAAGCCATGGTATTGTACCACTCAGCAACGGCACTGGAACTGATATCTGCTTCCGGGAAACGGCGGAAGTTCTTTGTAATATTTTCACCATAAGCATCGTACATAACGTTCTCGCCAAATACACACTCACGGTTGCTGTGTACGCGGTAAAGCTGTGCAAAGTTTCCGAACTCCGGATTACGCATCTGTGCACCGGCACGGTAAGCTGCCGCAATACCATCGCCACGTCCGTTACTCCACATCGGAGCGACACGGTAGTTCTGGCTTCCGGTACAGAGAATAACAGATTTTCCTTCAAATACATAGAAGGTTCCATCAATAATACTGTATCCGACTGCACCTGCAATTTTTCCATCTCTGGTCAGTAAATCAGAGATTGTTGTTTTATCGATAAATTTTACGCCCAGTTTTGTGGCAGTTGCTCTCATTTTTAACGTAAGATCCAGATCCACACCGACCATGTAAGTCATCGGGCCTGTCGGAATACGTTTTTTCGGGATATTGACCCCCCAGGATTCCATCTTATCCAGCAGTTCATTGTTCATTGCCACATATTTTTTCAGCAGGTTCTGGTTTGCCAGATAGCCACCGACTGCGTTTGCATGATATTCGTTGAACATCTCCGGTGTTGTTTTTTCCAGATCAAAATACTGTAATACGCCACCGCCTTTATTTGCTTTTCCGGAATAACCGGAGGTCTGTTTTTCCACAACCAGAACACTGATATCCGGATTTTCTTCTTTTACACTGATAGCTGCTGTCAGACCGGCAATTCCACCGCCGATAATCAGCACGTCAGCAGACATTTTTTCCTGTTTGATTTCCTGTTTCTGCATAATGTCCTCCTTCCTGCCCTATGCTTCACTCTGCTTTTTTGCGTAACAGTCAAAGGTCTGACGGAAACTCTGGCTTCCATAATCAGGAATTACTTTGATTGCACCTTTGGCACATTTTACTTCACAGTAGTTACAGTGTTCGCAGTCTTCCACATACTTAAAAATCGGACGCCTCTTTTCGGCATCCCAGCGGATGACGTCTACAAAACAGGCTTTATAACAGATCTGACATCCCACACATTTGCTCTCATCAAATTCAATCTTATGGTTTGTATAAATCATCGCTTCTACCTCCAGTTATCTTTCTCTTCCGCATACAGAGACGGAAGGATTGCTGCCAGATTTGTGAACTCTTTCACGTTATGTAAGGCCAGAGACATGGCCGCCATATCCGGGTAACGCATACCGTCCGGAAGCACTTTCACATCTCTTCCGTTTACATAATTCCACCCCATCCAGAACCGGGAACGAAGCTCGATTCCACCTTCGATCTCACGTACAAAGTGTGTCATAAATGTCGGTGGAACTGCAAATGGCGGCTGTCCTTTTCCATAACCTTTTCCACAGACTAACGCTGCACAGGCATCGGTTCCGATCAACTCTGCCTTAAATCCGCAGTCTCCCGGATATTTGAAGTTGATCACGATCTGATCCGGACCCATTCCGGTGTCTTCGGTAATCTCATGTGTGGTATCCCACAGTTTTTCCTGGTAAGTCAGATCCGGATCCAACGCGCGGACACGGTTCTGTGTCTCTGCTTTGTAATGGTCTTCCGGATTCCAGATTTTGTAGCGCAGATTGTCCAGTCCATGCCATGCAAAGAACCAGTCAAACATCTCCGGTGTTACACCTGGCATTTTTGTCAGATTTGCCAGATATCCGGTTCCGTCCGGTAAAATACACCAGCCGGCTTCCGCTTCCAGATATCCCGGCTCAAACAAACGGTTTCTGTCCTTAAACTGTAATACCTGATCTGGACGCAGCGGTCCATTCAGCATTTTTGCGTATGCTTCCGGAGACGGTTGTGCCATTTCCTGCTCAAAATATTTATAGTAACTTTTCTGTTTTTCCTCGTCCGTTACCGGAACACGTTTTTTTGCCATCTGTTCCATAGGAAACCTCCTTAAAAAGTAAACTCAGCCATATGGCTTAAAATCTCTTTTGCTCCTGCAATCGCATCATCGATAATCTGTAATGCAGGTTTTTCCTCTTTTACAAGTGGTACGATCTGACCTGCCATAACAGCTCCGTCTGCCATATCGCCTTCTGCCATTGCTTTTCTCAGAGAACTCTCTGCCACCGGGCGAAGCAGTTCTGCCGCTTTTTCTTTTGTATTGTTATCCTCAATAGCGATCATCTCGTCTGCCAGTTTATTTTTGATCTGACGACAAGGCTCATCGGTACAATATCCAGTGATAACCGTAGACATATCTCCGGCTGCCAGTACTTCTTTCTTTACATTCGGATGAACGGTTGTCTCTGCTGCTGCCATAAATGCAGTTCCCATTTCAAATCCTTCTGCTCCCATGGCAACACCTGCTGCCACACCACGTCCGTCAGCGATACCGCCACTGGCAATAACCGGGATATCAAGCAGGTCTACTGCCTGTGGAACCAGTACTGTGGTTGCCTCAAAGGTAACATGTCCGCCGCCTTCCCAGCCTTTTACGATCATGACATCTGCGCCTGCATCCGCAGCAATTTTTGCATCATCAATGAAAGATGCTTTTACCACGATCTTGCATCCAACGCTGTGCCAGATATCAAAATATTTTTTGCAAAGCTCCGGATCCAGACCTGCGATCGTATCCGCATACATGACTGGTGGTTTCTCATCCAACACAATTTTTGTCACATGTTCCAAATTTGGTGGAATCATGATAACGTTCATTCCAAACGGTTTATCAGTCAGTTTTCTTGTCTCCGCAATCTGCTCACGGATAAACGATTCCGGCGCAAATCCTACGCCAAGCACACCAAGTCCTCCCGCATTGGAAACTGCTGCAACCAGCGGTGCAGTTGAAATCCATGCCATCGGTCCCTGAATGACCGGCTTCTCAATATTTAAGATTTCACATACTCTGTTCATACCAGCTTCTCCTTCCATTCCTGTCTTGTTGAGAAAATTATATAAATAAACAGCAGGACTTTCATTTCCGTTCTATCCAAATTTGGTATGTTTTTATTTGAATATTTTTGTAATTTCCTACAATTTTTGATATTATGGTAAAAACAGAGTTATTTTTAAGCCAAATTACGATTCATCAGCAACTAATATACGAAATCATTTATTCGGGAACTCAATGTAGCAGATTTCAAGTCGAACGCACGTGAGACTTGGTGCGTGATTCTGGTCAGCGAAAGCTGACATATTCTTCTCAGAATCACTGCACATCCTCGCGGAGCGTTTATCTCAGTCGGAGATTGTACTCCCACTGAGAAAGGCTTGTTATTACTCACCACTTGCAGAAATGGGAGTCTTCTCGACTGAGATAAAAAATGGGGAATGCAATATGAAGATCACATTAGAAATGGTATTAACGAAATTTTTTGGAGAATTTAATAATGCAAAACTTCTGACATTAATATCTGATGCGCAGATGCAGCATGCTTTACAGGGCATTCAGCTTTTACCAAGGCACATGCACAGCCTGTCTGCGGATTATCTGTATGTCACAGATCAATTTTATTATTCTGCTGAAATATGCAAAGACTCCGGTAAGCAGAACTCAAATGCAACAAGTCTGATCACTTCGGATGATACGGATATATCATTCATTGTATTTGGCTCGGAAATTTCTTCTATATCCGATATAGATCCGAAGGCGATTTTTATCCAGACAGATATGGAACTGGCTGAAGGTTTTAACACCCTACAAAAAATTTACGCAGAATTCATCGAATGGGGACGCCAGCTTGACTTTGCGATTTTTCGAAATGCAGATTTTCAGGAATTTATCGATATCAGTGAAGAAATGATTGCCTGTCCGATTTTGATCTACGATCCGGCTTTAAAACTGCTGGCTTATTCCCGCATGTACCCGGGACTGGATGACCATATTTTCCAGACAGCCATCTCCAACGGATACCTGGATCTGGAAACTGTAAAATATTTTGAAAAAGATAAGATTTTTGCTCAGATGGACCACTCCGGAAGCGCTGTGGGAGAACCAGATAATTTCCGTATGCATGCTGATTTTGCCCGAGCCATCAACATCCGTAACGAACTGGCGGTATACTGCATTCTGCTGTACACCAGTGAGTACCCACGCAGCTACATTAACCAGCTCTATCAGATTTTCTGCAACAGCATTGAACATTTGCTGAAAAAACAGCACTCCGATTTTCTGAAAAACCGCTCCGTTACAGATTATTTTCTGATGGATCTTCTGGATAATCCGGGCATGCCTGCTGCGCAGATTCAGGAACGAATTTATTACAATGATCTGGATTACGAAGGAAACTACATCGTGATCTGCCTCCACTCCGACATCAGACAGAAGTCTTTTGAAAACTACTTCATCCAGCTTCTTCGCAACAACATGATCAACTGTCGGATTTTTGCCTACCGCGGCAGTATTGTGATTTTGTACAATCTTCCAAAATTCCGTGAAATGGATTACCGGGATTATCTCCAGGATAAGCTGTACCACATTTTGAAAGATTTTTCCGACCGGAATATCACGTTATACTTCAGCAAACCGTTCACCACCATCGGGCAATTTGCGGAAGCCTATCAGCAGGCAGAAAATCTCTATCGAATGAAGCTTGCCGAAAAAAATAATCTATACTGTTTTTATGAAGATCACTGGCTGAAAAATCTGATTGACAGTACACTGCAGACGGACAAGACATTTTCCTTCTGTGAACCGTGTCTGCTCCAGATGCTGCATACAGATACAAAAAAATCCCGGCAACAGCTGAAGATACTTTATGAATATCTCCGTTGTGACCGGAAATTAACGGACGTAGCCAACAAACTTGGCATGCACCGCAACAATGTGATTTATCACATTAACCATATCGAAGAAGATTATCATTTGAATCTGGATGATCCGGATATGCGCCTGCGGCTTCTAATGTCCTTTGAAATATTGAAGTACAGTAAAATTGATATCGGATAATTACTACAACTACCAGAAAATGCAGAAACTCTCGCTCTGAGAATTTCTGCATTTCACGTTACACCTATATAAACCTGATATGTAATGACTTTTGTCAAGAGGTAAATTGAGAAAAATCACCACAAATTTATTAAATTTTACCTGGAGAAATTCTGATAACATGAATATTTGTAATCCGCTTTCAGCACTTATCCATGAACACAGTTTTTATGATATGCACTCATACTATTACTTTTAGATACATGCATTGATTTATCACAGCTGTTCCGATTCATCTAAATTGCGCTGTATCTCATTGCTGTATCTTTTGTTTTGCCTTTTTATTTGGTCTTACCAGTTATGCAGCTGTTATAGGATGGTCCGCGAAGAAATACAACATTTATCACACAAAGTTTTGGCACTTTTTCTCCAGAAAATTATCTTTTTGCATTATCAACTATTATTTTTTATCACATACTCATATTATTTTACCAGAATATCGCTCTCTGCATTGATCAGATGCGTTGTCATCCATTTGACAGCTTCCTCTTCCTTCTGGTTCTTTACTGCCATATAAATCTTTCCATGTACATCCAGAATCAGCTCATACCGCACCTTCTGTGTACTTTTCTTGCCCCTGTGCAAGATTTCTGTCAGAGATTTTCCAAGCACATTTCTGCACACCTGCAACATAATGGAATACATACTGTTCTGTGATGTTTCTGCCACGGCTACATGAAACTCCATATCACATGCCATAAATTCTTCCGGATTTCCCACTGCCTTTTCCGACCGCTGAAGAATTGCTTTCATCTTCTCCAGATTTTTATCCGTGCGGCGCTCCGCTGCCAGGCGTGCCGCTTCACACTCTGTCAGACGACGAAATTCCAGAATTTCTTCAATGGTCATGCCTTTCATCTGAATGATGGTCTCCAGAGACTGTACGGCATTGTCTACATTTAATTCCTGCACAATGGCTCCGCTGCTGCCGGAATAAATTTTTATATATCCTTCCCGCTCCAGCATACGCATCGCTTCACGTATGGTCGGTCGGCTTCGATGCATCATTTCCATCATTTTCCGTTCCGATGGAAGCCGCTCGCCCGGATGGATCTCTCCGTCCAGAATTAACTGTCTGATCTGATTATATATTTCTTCACTTGCCCGTTTGGTCTGAACAGGCTGTAATTCTATCTGAATTTCATTTCTCATACTTTTCCTGTCCTTTCACATATGTTGTAATTATAGCGATTTAATTGTATCTGTGCAAGGGCAAAATCAGGCAATATGCTATTACAGTCGGGACTTTCGCCCCGACTGCCTCATAAAACTTATTTATCTTCGTCTTCTGCAAAACGTTCGTCTGCTTCTACAAATCCATGCTCTTTTGCCCACTTCGGAACATCATTGCGGATATCATCCCAGCTTCTGATCGGCTGCTGTAACCATTCATTCTCACCGCGTGTATAACGATAATGATGAACTGCGGACATATCTTTCTCATCTATCTGAGCCTCGCCGTAATCTTTTGTTTTCATTGTTACCTGTAAAATACCGTCCTCACGATACAGGTCAAAATGCTCTTTGAACCACTCTTTATATTCTTCCAGTTCCGGTAATTTTCCCTATTCTTTTTTTGTTTTATAACAGGCCAAAATATAAGGACGATTCTTAAAAGAACCGCCCTCACGCTTCCTCATATAGAATAATATAAAATGATTTTTTCATTCTGTTCTCTTCCTTATAAAAAAGAACCAGATTGTCCTGCCCTGACACTCTGGTTCTTTTTCATTTCATTCATAACGATTTTTCTTATTCTTATTTGACCATACCGGACAGACGACCTGCCACGCCTGATTTTTTCAGAAGCATGTAAATCACAAATCCAATCACGATACCTGCGCCGGTCTGGAATGTCAGTGCCGGGATCTCGATGATAGCCGTTTTTCCACTATACAGTGCTGCTCGTACCAGTGTATACGCAATGATATGAAGCACACCACCTGCAATGGCACCAATCAGGAAAGATCCTTTTTTATCTTTTAACACTTTATGCATGATCAGGCTCATGACGATTGCCCACATACATTTGATCAGCAGTGTCGGAACAACCCAGTAGAAATATCCGCCGATGAAATCGGATAATCCACCGCCGATGGCACCTGCGATAGCACCTTTTTTCATGCCAAATAACGCAACAGTCAGCAGGATCATACAGTCGCCTAAATGTACATAACCACTGATGGTCGGAATTTTAAAAATATAAGTTCCTAAAAATACCAGAGCTGCCATTGCTGCTGTCACCGTGATATCAACGGTCCGGATCTTCTGTCCGGCATTTGTTATATTTGTCTGTTCATCCATTTTCTTTACTCCTCTCAAAAAACAAACAGATTAAATTGTCTTTAATTCCATAAATTTCTTCGCATTGTTATAAAATACATCTTCCAGCTGTGCATCGTTTAATCCACAGGAATAAACACGCTGAATCTCTACACTCGGATGATGGAACGGGGAATCAATACCGAACATGACCCGCTCGCTTCCCACGGTCTCATAAGCATTTTTGATCTGGCAACCCATCGGCATTCCGGATACTTCCAAAAACAGGTTGTCATACTTGTACGCCATATTCAGACTGCCTTCGATATAAACGCCATGTCCGTGTCCCATATGGATCATAACGGTCGGCACATGCGGATGGCGCTCTGCCAGCAGACCGATCTGCCACGGCAGGGAAAAAGGCGGATGTCCACAGTGGATAAATACCGGCTTTTTGTATGCTTCTGCGATCTCCATGATTGGATCTACCATCGGAGAATCCGCGGTAAATGCATCAAATAACGGCTGCATTTTTACTCCTGCAAAATTCTCGTCCCGCAGATAATGCTCCAGCATATCATATGCTTCCTGTCCCTCATTGGCATTCACCCAGCAAAGCGGAATGATCTTGTCCGGCGCTGCCTGATATGCCTCTTTCAGTTCCTCATTCAGATGACATCCTGCCGGACAGAGAATCGTTTTTTCAATGTTGTACTCCTCCATCTGGTCTGTCAGACGGTTAAGATCAAAATCAATATTAAACGGACTTCCGAATTTTCCAATATGGGAATGCGCGTCTATTTTCTTAAAATGGTTATAGTGATTATCCATTAAAAACACCTCTTAGTTCTTTATGTTTTTCTGATAAATTTTGCTTTGTTTGATTATAATGTTTTCACCGATGATTAACTTGGTGTCTATCTTACCCTCACATTGGTATATTTAACACTTCCAGTTTTTACATTTTTGACCATGCCAGTTTTGACTGTGAATGGCGCGGGTGAACTGAACTATTTTTTAGAGTAGACAATCAATCCCCAAGTATGCTATGTTAGATGTACTGCGCGTATGCGCGATTTCATCCTTAAATGGGGGAGGATATTAATGTGACAAACTTAATGTCTGTATTTGAGGTCATCGGTTCCATTGCATTTGCAATTTCTGGAAGCATGCTGGCGATCAAAAAAGAAATGGATCTGTTCGGTATCCTGATTCTTGGTATCGTGACATCTGTAGGAGGCGGTGCGATTCGTGATATCGTTATCGGAAACACTCCGCCTGCAATGTTTCAGAATCCGAAATGTACGGTTATCTCATCCATTACGGCAATTGTTGTATTTCTGATCTGGAAACTGTACAACCGGAATGCGATCGCAAAAAAAATTACCCGCCGGACAGATATCATGTACCACAATCTGTTGTTCTGGTCCGACACACTGGGACTGGCAGCATTCACGATTCTTGGTATGGAAGCTACCATCAGTTTCCTGCATACGGATCAGTGTCTGCTCATCGCATTTGTCGGTCTGATCACAGGTGTTGGTGGTGGTATTCTGCGTGATCTGCTGGCAGGAGAGATTCCTTATGTATTGCAGAAACATATTTACGCAACGGCATGTATTTTCGGTATTGCAGGATATTATGTGTTGTATCATTTTATACCCGAAAGTATTGCTGCATTGATCGGATTTTGCCTAGTTCTGGTCGTTCGCTATCTGGCAAAACGGTTTGAGTGGAATCTGCCGCGATAAAATGGAAATGATGTAAAGCGGGCATTCGCAATTCGCTTTCGCTACTTGCTCATGAACGCAGTCGCTTTGCGACCTGTCAGTGGGAGCTTTTAACTCCCACTGACATAAGCATCCCCTTTACCCACCGCTTAGTGCTCTACGCACTTGAAGCGGGGGAATGCTTATTCTGCGTTCAAAATTTTGTATTGAAAAAAAGAATTTATGTGATGAAAAAGACCTCAGGCTGTTTTGTCCCGCACGCTAACAATCGCTTAGCAGGAAAAAACAGCCTGAGGTCTTTAAATTTACACTGTGTAATATTATTCTTGTTCTTCTATGAAAATTTTTTAAACAGATATTTATATTTACGCATCTGCTCAAATAAAATATCTTGAACGCGATTTTTTTCCTGTTCAGAATAACCCGGTATTTCCTTTAACAATTGTTCCACATCTTTTTTTGTAAAATTAAAATACAGATTTGTTCCGCATACTTCTTCTGAAACATCCAATTGTTCCTCAAAACTGCCACTGATTGTTTTTGCCCTTACTTCTGAAAATGCATCATATACATCAGTTCCCAACGGATAATCCATACTTGTGTCAGAAAGCAATCCGGCTCCATGATCAAAGATGGGACAGTATGCAAAGTCACCTTTTTGATTCATCAGCACAGCTATATTGTGCATATGACGATCTTCGTTTACAAACAGCGCATCAATCGTCAGCAATTTATTTAAATAGATTCCAAAATCTTTCAAGCCTGTAATACGCTCCACCTGTGTCACCAGAAATTCAAACCGATCCTTCACAGAAGATTGTATATGCCATACCGCTTGATACAAACTTTTTTGAAAAAAATTTTGAAACAGGCGCTCTAAGGTTATAATCTGCCAGTCATCATACAGAAAATTTCTGCTTTTTACACCATTATAAAAAACATTTTTATATTTTATCTGCTCATAATCGTATTGTACAAATTCATTCTTTCCCAAAGAAGATTTTTCCAGCAGATGCGATACCATATATTCGGCAAGTCCTTCATACCCGGTACAATCGGCTTTATACCAGATACCATCATTTTCCCATTTAAGCTGGTTCCCTTTAGAAGACTGTCTGTCGGCTTTTCGCTCATTCTGTTCAAACAATTCGATCATGCATCTGTCACCTTTCTATGCGAATCCAAAAATGATCTTCTGCCATTTTTCCTTCCGTCTTCTGAATGATCATCAGCGGATCATAAAATGGCAGATTAAGATCCTTTAAAATCAGTTTCATTTTATCGCGGCTTTTTGGGAAACAGCGGGATTCCAAAAATGCTTCATAATCCTCATAAGTTGGTTCTTTCAGATTTCCAAAAGCCTGAAACATAATATTGTCTGTATAATTTTTAATTTTTACCCGCTTTTTCAGTTCATCTACATCGATCAGCGTACATATTTCCTGGTCATGCATATACCACATACGCAAACCATATTCCCTGTCCGGAATCTGTATTTTCATAACGTACTCTGGATGATCTTCTAATATTTTTAATAACAGAACGACCGGACCGGTAATTTTATCTTCTTTTGTTTCCCATCGTTCCATGGTTGCTTTGGAAACACCCAGTAATTCCGCAAATTTCTTTTGTGTCAGCTCCAATGTTTTTCGTACTCTTTTTATATCTGAACCGGTCACATATTCCTGAATTGCAAAGTTCGTATTATTCATATGATACATCACCTCTTTTTTTATTAAACCATTATTTTAATGGTTTTTCAAGTAAAAAAATACTCATTTTAATGGTTTTTATAAAAGTGAATGTATGTGTTGAAAAAGAAATCTGGTCGTTTTTATATATTATTCTGCTGCAGAGCGCATATCAATAAATCTCCAGACACCGTCATTACGTCCATCGCCAAAGTTAAATTCCATCACCATTTCATCCAGCATATCTTCGTCTACCAGATATCCAAGCTGAAGTGTGACGCTGTCACCTTTTTTCATTTTCTTAGCATAAAACCAACTGCCGCCTTCGCTGTCGGAAATCCATATCGGCATATTATCCCGATACCGTCGTTCAGCTTTTCTAACACTTCTTCCCCAAATAATTGCCTATCAACAACAAAAAAAGCCGTGTACAACAGATAATCATATCTGCTCTACACGACTTTTTTACGAGCATCCCGCTTCGAATTGCAATCCCAGACGTTACTCTTACAGCCAACTCATCCCAGGCACCCTCACGGCACACAAGAGGTCCTACTTAGGGCTGCTCCATTCCTGACCTGACCCGGTTCATAAGTTCCTGTTGCGTAAGACCCAAGAATCTACGCCGCTTATAAGAGGCAGCTCTACAATTGACAACCCTCTGCGGGATATCACCCCAACTATAGCGGATTGATGGTACAAGGTACCGCTACCACCCCGGCTGCTCAGTTTCTAAGTATATCATCAGGTGTTGGCAACTGTCAACAGATTTTCTTTCATTTCACATACCATTTGACATACCATATGGTAACTGACAATGAGATATGATCACATTTTTTTATAGAAATATTATATATATTATGATATAATGGTCAAAAATTCTCAATTTTTAATGTCACACACCAATCCCAGTAAAAGAAGGGAGTTCGATAATATCAAAGCTGAAAGCCAAAAAAGGTTTTACACTGGTAGAACTTATTGTTGTTCTTGTTATTATAGCGATTCTTGCTGCATTACTCATCCCGGCACTGACCGGATATATTGACAAATCAAAAGCAAGATCGATTGAATCCGAAGCAAGAGGTATCTGGACGGCAGCACAATCTGCTGCTTCTGAATACTATGGTTTGAATATTGATGAGAAAAGTATGAAAAATGCATTGATCAATTCTTGTACGATTGATGGTAAAACTTACACAAACTGTCTTGGTCGTATATCAAATGCAACGTTTTCAGATGAGCAAAAGAACTGGCATAAAAATCCAACAACTGCCAGTCAGCGGATAGCTCAGCAAGTCCTGATCTATTTGGACAGTCAGAGCAAAAATAATTCCCAATATAATTTCGGAAACAGCAATGTTCCAACATCCGGTGCGACCTTGAACAACAGTATTAAAAATAATTTTGGATCCAGGCCTCCCAAAAATGCCGTATTTATTCAAATTTTTTATGACGAAAACTGCAGGGTTCTTGCCATAAATTTCGGCAAAGATGGTTATTTGGTGACAATGACAGCCGGTCATTCTCCAATTTGTGAAAAAAACGGTAAAATTCTTTAATTATACGGACTGCTGCAGAGCAGTCCTTTTTGCTTCGCTTACGCATATGTAACTAACATATTATGATGACCGTTTTCTCCAGTATCACTACACCCTGCACTTTGTTTCATTTTCCCGCTTTTTCTTCTCCCGTAATTCTTTGAAAAAACTGCTCAGCATCGCAGAGCACTCTTCCTGGCAGACTCCCTGCACGATTTCCACCTGATGATTAAAACTGGCAATCTGCAGCAGATTTAATATGGATCCTGCACAGCCTGCCTTTGGGTTCATACTTCCGATCACCACCCGGTCAATCCGTGACTGCACTAATGCACCGGCACACATCTGGCACGGCTCCAGCGTCACATACATCGTACATCCCTCCAGTCTCCAGTCTCCCAGTTTTTTGCTTGCTTTGCGGATTGCATTTAATTCCGCATGGGAGAGCGTGTTTTTATCTATATTTCGACGGTTATAACCCCGGGCAATAATTTTGCCGTCGGCATCATTTACGATGACGCAGCCGATGGGCACTTCATCGATAGCATATGCTTTTTTTGCCTGTTTTATCGCTTGCTTCATGTATTTTTCATCTGTAGTCATGGTTATATTATTCATCCTTTTCTCAATAAGTACCGTCCTTATTGCTTTACACAATTGAAACAGGGGACTTCTTTCATTTGGTTAAAATCTGGTTAAAAACATCCTACCAGAAAATGCTACATGCGGCAATTCATAAAACTCGCAGTCTTTTGGAGCGATTGGCCTGTATAACGGATCAGCTACAATGATTTTTGCTTCTTTCAAAGCTTTTTCCATTGCCTCTTCTCCAAGGATAATGGCATCTTTTTCACCAACCAGATTTTCACATTCTTTTAATGGACAGAACACTCTCGCTGAACGACCATATACTTTCTCGATGCCTGCTGCCAGTGAACCCATGGTGACAGGTTCTCCGATCAGGGTAATTTCAGCACTTGTCTGCATACGATCCTTCAGATATACTGCTTCTGGAATAAATGCCCTGGATAGCTGATCTTTTACCTTTGTTCCATCACATTTCTGCATCCCGGATAATCTATTCAGACATTGTGTATTCGATAATTGCTCCATTTGCTGCTCTGTCACATTTTCCATCTTCTTTGAAATATCCTCTGCCAGCCACTCATTTGGTGTTCCGATCACATATGGTGTTCCAAACTTTTCCTGAAGCACTTTTGCTGTCCGCAGACCAATGGCAGACACTACCAGATTGACATCTGCGGTTCCTGCCATTTGCAGTGTTTCCAAAGAATCACCCATTGCCCAGGTAGATAATACATTCCAACCATATTTTTGCAGGTTTTCTTTCAGTATTTCGACGTTTTTCTGCACTCCGAAGTCTAACGGAGTTACACCCAGCAAGTTCACGCTGCGTCTAAATCTGATTTCCGTTTTCTGTATAGCATTCTTTGTATTTGCTTTTTCTATAAATCGTTTTGCAATTTTCTCCAGCGCAATACCTGCGCCATATACATAATCATGCATGCCGTTTGTTGGCACAGCAAACGTCGGAATCCCGGTTTCCGTCTCAATCACTCTTGCGATTGCCGGAAAATCCGTTCCGTTCATAAAAGGAATCGGAGAACCTGCCAATGCAATAAATTTCGGATGAAGTTCTCTGGCAGCATGTTCAATATCATCAATGAATTTCCGGTCATTTCCCATAATGGCATCAATTTCTGTCAGACCAGAAATAAAGATCAGACTGTCCTGATCGTACCAGCGGATCTCATCATGTGTATTGTAAGTAGAATTACATCCGGAAGGGTCGTGCATGACTGTCATTCCGCCCAGCTCGTACAGTGCGGAACAAACACCGGATACATCTGCCGTATAAATTGGTATGATTCGATAAGATTGTCTCATAGGCAGCACTCACACCCCCATCCCTTTTGTACTACAAGTTTTTCCGTATCTTTTTCCTCACGGTACGCTTCCATCATCAATTCCGCAGTTCTGCGGATACCATCAAATCCATACAGGCCTTCCCCCTGCACCAGATTGACAAAATGACGGCTGCGGCTGAAATATGCGGCTTTCTGCCCGATGGCAAGCACTTCCTCTTTACCGCCTCTTGGCAGCACGCGCATTTTTACCTGAATTGTTGCGATCAGTTCCAGTTCCGGTGCATGTTCCTGCAGCCAGTCGAATGCTGCTTTTTCCTCCGGACTGATGCCATCCAGATACACCGCTTTGACGTTAAATCCATGCGTCAGAAGCAGTTTTGCCAGTCCCAATGGTCTTGGATGATACAGGTAATCCAGCATGATCGGCATATCTCTGATCAACGCTTTTGCTTTTGCCAGAACTTCCTCACAGGCGGCACGTTCCACATCCAGTGCTTCCCTGCTCACTTCCGGAAGCCCTAAAGCATCCGTCAGCTGCTTTAACTGCTGCTCGATTTCTTCATAATCAAAGCTTCCCGGCAGATACAGATGCGCACGGTGCAAGCGACGCGCCTGTGTCTCCATACCGTATTTTCCCGCCGGGTAGATATCCAGAAACAATCGTCCCTTACTCATGTCCAACAAGTCCTGCCAGGTTTCACAGGCTGGAAGTTCCCGCACGGTATAACCATATCGTCTTAACAAGCGCTTGATATCACTGCTTTCATCCAGTAAAAAATCACTGCCGAATACTGATACCGTTTTTTCATCTGCTTCACACTCCGGCAAAGGATCATACATGGCTTTTCGCAGCTTCTGATCCGGCGTCAGACCATGTTTTTGCATGATTGGATCCATGTAGCATCGAATAAAACAAATATCCGGGAAACGGCGTTCCAATTCGTCATAAATATAAGTCAGATTGCTTCCCACAAAATGATGCAGACATACCGTAAACAGCAGCACTGCCTTCGGATGATCCCCACGTTTGTTCAGTACATCCGTCACACCCTCGATCGTGATGTCCTCTAAATTGCCGTTTAAAACATGTTGTTCTTCCACAATGACAAAAGAAAATCGATCTGCCGCATTCATTTCTGCCGCTGTCAGCACAACACCGCGCATACAGTTATCCGCACAGACATAGATTTGAATCGCTTCTGGTACCAGCATTCCGGTATGTACAATATTCCAATTACCGTGAACCGGAGAATTATACTCTAATTCAGATGCAAACGGTGCAGGAAAACATGCATCTTTGATTTTTACCACAGCGTCTTTTGGATCTACTGTTTCCCCTACTCGCTGCAACATCTAATTTTCCTCCATAATACCACCGCACAGGGTGTACATTTCTTTTGCAATTACACGATATTCCTCTGCCATAGCACTGTTCGGATAACACTCCATCAGTGTCATTCCCTGCGCTTCTGCCAGTGCCACCTGCTCACTGTGAGACAAAGTTCCGATAACTTCTGTATGAAAATCATCTGCCAGTTCTGCAACTTTTTCTTCTTCCCGCAAAACATCCCTGCGGTTCAGAATAATACCGCCAAGCTGTGCATAACCGCGGTTTTTGAAGTTTTCCACCGCCATGGCAATATTAGCCGCTGCATGGATTGCCATATTTTCTCCGGAAGTGATGATAAATACCTTGTCTGCATAACCATTTCGCATTGGCATAGAAAATCCGCCACAAACTACATCTCCAAGCACATCATATAAAATGACATCCGGCTTGTATATATCATACGCCCCCGTCTCTTTTAATTTTTCCAGAGCTGTGATAATCCCACGGCCGGCGCATCCAAGTCCTGGTGTCGGTCCTCCGGCTTCCACACAGATAACACCGTTGTAGCCAATGCGAATCATATCTTCCAGCTCTAAGGTCTGTTTTTTCTCGTTATATAAATCCAGTACAGTTGGAACCGCTTCCCCATGACGAAGCTGGATCGTAGAATCAGCCTTCGGATCACAGCCAATCTGCATAACCGTCAGCCCCATCTCTGCCAGCGCTGCTGCCACATTGGAGACAGTTGTGGATTTTCCGATTCCACCTTTTCCGTATACTGCTATCTTGATCACTGTTCTGCTCCTTCCTCTGCCGGAGTGATAACGTTCGAATAAGCCGTTTTCGCTGATACACCTTTCAAACGTCCGATTTTTCCGGAAAGTGCACTGATGGTATTCTGCGGTGCATCTATAGCGATACTTATGATACTGATGCCCTTTGGGCGATACGGAATACCCATCCTGCCGACAATGTACTGGCGCGCTTCGTGAAGAAGGATATTTAATTCTTCGATGGCATCCTCCTGTTCAACAATAATTGATATCACCGCCACTCTGGTGTCCATGTCTGCGCCCTCCTTTTCCAGTTAATGATTTACTTTTTTGAAGTGCATGAAAGCAGAGAAAACTGCACGCAGACACGAACAATTTCCTGCATACGCTGCGCCGCTTATCTCCGCCCGTTCCCGCGAACTCACCCGCAAAACCAGCGGGTTCAAACACACTCCCACGGGCGGGCTATGCTTGCGTCTGCAACGGAAATTGCTCTACCGTCTTGCGTTGCAGTTTTTCTCTGCTTTTCATTGCACATTCACACCTCTAAACCTGTTTCATTTTTTAATCGAATACATATTTACCTCAAAATTATTGCACTCTACATTTTCTAGCAAATACGTGGCAACAGTTCGCCGCCTGGCTGCGGAAGTAATGCCTGTGTTCCGATCTCTGTCTCCATCACGACTCTGCCCGGTTCATCAGCAATAACTTCACCGATAATTGCTGCATCTGCAGAATACGGGCATTTACGCAATGTCTCTACGATAGCATCTGCTTCTTCCTTCGGTGCCATGATAACAAGTCTGCCCTCACAGGCAAGGTATAACGGCTCTAATCCAAGCATTCCACAGACACCTTTTACTTCCGGCTGTACCGGAACGGCTGCCGCATTCAGGCGGATTCCCACGTTACTCTGTCCTGCGATTTCATACAAAACAGTTCCGACACCACCTCTTGTAGCATCACGGATGACGTGCAAGTTGTGTGTGGTATCCATCACTGCCTTTACGGTTCCCCACAATGGTGCACAGTCACTTGTCACATCCGCATCGATACCAAAATCTTCTCTTTCTAATAGAATCGTGCATCCGTGGCGTCCGATATCACCGGTTACAATAATTGCATCGCCCGGTTTTGCCAGCTCACCGCCAACCGTTACACCTTCCTGAATCTCGCCCATTCCTGTAGTGGTAATAAAAACACCATCTACCTGACCTTTTCCGGCTACTTTGGTATCACCGGACACAATATGTACGCCAGCCTCTTTTGCTGTTTTCTCCATTGCTGCTGCAATTTCTTCCAGTTTTTCCATCGGGAATCCTTCTTCAATGACAAATGCGCAAGTCAGATACAATGGTTTAGCACCCATGCAGGCAAGATCATTGACGGTTCCGCAAATTGACAGTTTTCCGATATTTCCACCAGGGAAAAATGCCGGTGATACGATAAAACCATCGGTGGATACTGCCATTCTTCCTGCTGGTGGAACCAGTACAGCCGCATCATCTGCAGTCAGATCAGGATTTGCAAAATGCTCCTTAAATACCTGGTCGATCAATTCGGATGTCTGTTTTCCTCCGGCGCCATGTGCCATTGTGACTGTTTTATTTTCCATTATGTTTTCCTTCTTTCTATTACTGTATAACTTTAATTTTTTCAAGTCGAACGCACGTGAGACTTGGTGCGTGATTCTGGTCAGCGTAAGCTGACATATTCATCTCAGAATCACTGCACATCTACACTTTGTTTCGGTCGGCGCAAAATCATTGTCTCCCAGACAATGTGCGCCCTCGCGGAACTTTTTATGAATATTGATAATATGCGGAGCAGGCCCCTTCTCCGGATACCATGCATGCTCCGATCGGATGCTGCGGTGTGCAGCCTTTTCCAAACACTTTGCAGTCAGACGGTTTGCATTTTCCCTGCAATACATCTCCGCAGCGACAGGCCGGATTCGGTTTTCCTTCAATTTTTGGCATCTGATATTTGATGCGGGCATCAAAATTCTGCCATTCCAGTCTTAATTTCATACCAGAAGCAGGGATCACGCCCAGTCCACGCCATTCGGAATCGCAGGCTTCCATCATTTCATCCACCAAAACCTGTGCTTCTTTGCTTCCATCCTGTGTCACCACACGCGGATAACAGTTTACGAAAAACGGTTTTCCCTCCTGAAATTTTACCAGTGAAACTGCCAGCGCTGTCATCAGTTCTTTTGCGGTAAATCCTGCCACAACACCGCTGACACCTTCCTCAGTCAGTGCTTCACACAGACGTGTTCCCGTGATGGCATTGACGTGTCCCGGATATAAAAATACATCCGCGCTGTCCTTTAAGGCCTCATACGCCTGTGGCATAGTCTTATTGGCAACTAACAGGGAATAGTTATCCAGGTTGTCTTCTTTTGCAGCTTTGACCGACAGACAGCCCGCCGGTGTCGTAGTCTCAAATCCGACGGATAAAAATGTCACCTGCTCTTCCGGATGCTCCTTTGAATATTTTTCAGCATCCGCCGGTGAATATACGATGCGGATTTTTGCGCCCTGTTCTCTGGCTCCCGCAAGGCTCATTTTTGTGCCCGGCACACGCACCAGATCACCAAACGTACAGATCGTCACACCTTTTTCCAATGCCAGATAAATTGCCTCATCAATAAAGCTGACCGGCGTTACGCAGACCGGACATCCCGGTCCGGAGATCAGTTCTACCTGTTCAGGAAGCAATTTTCGGATTCCCAGACGGAAAATTTCATGTGTATGCGTTCCGCACACTTCCATGATCCGCACTTTCGGACCATTGTAATTTTCAATGATCTCCCGAGCCGTTTTCTTTTTATTTTCGCTGTTTGTCTCTCCCATTACAGAAATTCCTCCATGAGCTGATCTGTCTCGCTCTCATCCTCATCGGTGATCTTTGCGATGGCCACACCTGCGTGAACCATAACATAATCTCCCGGCTCCAGATCTTCTAAAAGCTGAGAGGAAACCTCTCGTTTTGCACCGCCAGCATCAATGACTGCTGTACCGTTGCTGATTTTTACTACCTTTGCTGATAAACCTACACACATATATTTTTCCTCCTAAAAATGCTAAATCTCTTTTTCCATTTTCTGTAACCAGTTCATTCCATAGGCCGCCTGTCCGATCGCAATTCCTCCATCGTTTGGTGGAATCATACAATGTCGTAATACTTCAAAACCTTCCTGCAGCAATTGTTCCTCGGTCAAACGCAACAGTAATCGATTCTGAAATACACCGCCACTCAAAACGACCTTATTTCTGCCGGAACTTTTTCGGGCTTCTATGCAAGCTGCAACAATCAGTTCTGCCAGCATCTGATGAAACAGATAAGCCAATGCTCCATTGTCCGCACCTTGTAATTTTGCTTCTACAATTTGCTGCACCAGAGTTTCCGTATCCAAAATACACAACGTATCTTTCCGATTCACCGACTGTTTATCTACCATCTGGCAGATATTCTGTTTTTTGTTTGAACCCAGTATCTGTTTCTGTTCAAAAGCTTCTGCTGCAAACTGCAGCGCCATGGATGCTTCACCCTCAAAACTCGACTGCCGCCGGATTCCAAGAATTGCACTGACTGCATCAAAAAGTCGTCCCGCACTGGTCGACATCACCGCATTGATCTTTCGATCTGCCATGGTAAACTGCACCTTGCTTTCCTGTTCACTGCAAAGTCCCAGTTTTTCAATAATTTTCCATGCTTTTTCACGGTCTTTTATATATCCGTAGATCATGGAAACAGCGATACGCCAGCCTTCTTTTGCAGAAGCATCTCCGCCGATCTGCAAAAACGGTGTAATACTGCCAAATCTGGTAAAATCCTGATAATCTGCCAGCAAAACTTCTCCGCCCCAGATGGTTCCATCCGTTCCATATCCGGTTCCGTCAAAAGAAACTCCGATGACTGGCTCCTGACAGTCATTTTCCGTCATGCAGGATAAAATATGTGCATAATGGTGCTGCACCTGAAGCATCGGATAACCAAGACTTTCTGCCACAACCGTGGAATTGTATCTTGGATGCAGATCACAGACTACCACCTGCGGTTCCACTTCCAATAACGTCTGAAATCGGTGAATCGTTTCCTGCAAAGCCTTCACCGTTCGCAGATCCTCCAGATCTCCCACATACGGAGATGGATAAAAACGACTGTCCACACCAATACAGAATGTATTTTTCAACTCGCCGCCAACGGCAAGTACCTGCCCTTTCCAGTCCACCGATGTCATAAACGGCAACGGCGCATAACCTCTGGAACGACGAATCATATACGGTTCATTTTTATAAAAATCCATAACCGTATCGTCGGCACGAATCCGAATTTTTCGATTATGTGACAAAATCGCATCGCATAAATGGGATAATTCCGCAACCGCTTCCTCATCATCGCGACAGATTGGTGCGCCGGAAGTATTTCCGCTTGTCATTACCATTAAATCCGGCATTTCGATACCATCATCATACTGAAAAATCAATAACTGCACCGGTGCATACGGAAGCATCACGCCAACTTTCGGATTTCCCGGAGCCACAGATGGAGCAAGTCGCGCTCCATTCGTATTTGCCTGTTTTGTCTCATTTTTCAACTTCAGTTGTTTTTCTTCTGATATTGCGAAATCATTACCACCCGCTGGTATTCTCTCATTTGATCGTCTATCCAGGAGCATGATTGGCTTTTGATGCCCGGTCAGAATCGCTTCCTGCTCCGGTGTCACAATGCATTCCCGTTTTACCACATTCTCATCTTTTGCCATAATTGCAAATGGTTTCGCCGGACGGCATTTTAACATGCGCAATCGACTGACAGCTTCCTCATTTGTCGCATCACAGCACAGATGAAAACCGCCGATTCCTTTGATTGCCACGATTCCGCCATCATGAATCACCTGTCGTGTATACGTGATGGCATCTCTGCCCCGCTCGGCTCTGCCAATCAGATATACCTCAGGTCCACACTCATTGCAGCACACCGGCTGTGCATCGTAGCGCCGTGTCTCCGGATCATAATATTCTTTCGCACAATCCGGACACATAGGAAACTCCTTCATACTGGTACGCTCCCGGTCATACGGCAGCGAATCCAAAATCGTCAGTCGCGGTCCGCAACAGGTACAGTTGATAAAAGGATGCAGATAACGCCGATCCTTCGGATTGTACATTTCCTCTTTACACTCGTCACAGATTGCAATATCCGGCGAAACAAAAATCTCACCTTTTGTCTTTTCACTCTCAATAATATCGAAGGTATCAAACTGTGGTGCATCCTCTGCCAGAACATCTTCTGTATTTATCTTTAAAATCGCCGCACGCTTCGGCGGACATTCCTCAAGATCTTTGAGAAATCCATCTACCTGCTCTGCCGAACCCTGCGCATAAATTTCCACATACGGTCCTTTATTACAAACACTTCCACGAATCCCATTTGATACCGCATGGCGGCTTACCGTTGGACGAAAACCAACCCCCTGAACAATACCATACACGCGGATCCGTTTCGTAACTTCGTTCATATCTCTATTCTTCTCCTAATTCAATCGTCCGGACACAGCAAAATGTACGGTATCCACAAATGTTCCACCAAACTTCGGTGTCATCCGCTCCATGCAATGATCCGCATAAATCACATCAAAACCACCGGTTTTCACCAGTTCAATATAATCATCCTCATCCCGCAGATGCAGATCTCCATCCTGTCGAAGTTCCGGCTTCATCATAAACCAGCTTGCCACCGTCACCTGAGCATCCGGCGCTTTTTTCAAAATATCTTCCCGAATTGCATTACCAATCACCTGCTGCTGTACAACCATCACTTTTTTGCCGCTGTAATCTATATCTGTGACCAGTTCATCCACCAGAGGATAACCGATTTCATACGGTGTTCCATAAGTACGCTCCAAATATTTTGCCACTTCCAGTGCCGCTGGTGCCACCACGATATATTTTTCCACATTAGATACGGTTCTGACATCCTTCAACCCATTTCCCATACCGTAACAGATAGCATTTTTTCCTTCTGCCGCAAAACGTTCCCGAATACGGTCTGCCGCACGCAAATCACTGATATCCTGCGGTGTCATGCCAAGGATTCCGATATTTCCCGGAATCACATCCTCTTTTTCACCGGCAAACACCCGAAACAGTTCCAACCAGGCTTTTTCCTCACCTTTGTCATACAGCTCCATGCCATCGGTGTCCACCGTCAGAATCGGCAGATCCACCTTTTTCTCCGTCATACGTTTTAAAGCATGATAGTCTGTTCCGATAACAGCAGGAACCGGTGTTCCGATGATCGCCGCAAATTTTGCATCCAGTTTTGTCACCGCATCCGCAAGTTTTGCCACCAGACGGTCATCCCGTCCAAGGATTGCATCCATATCGCGAAGTCCTGCGCTGAACAGTGCGCTTTTGCTCTCAAACCAGCGCGGCTCATCAAATCCGCAAATATTTCCGGTACAGCCGCCGGCATCGCAGATTACGATGATCCCGCCAAATTCATATAACACAGACACCGCGCCGGACTGATCCGGTGCAAAAGGTGTCAGATATTTTCTCAGTCCTCTCATTGCTCTATACCTCCGCCAGTGCCTCAAACAGTCTGCGGACGCCGGCATAACCAAATGGCTGCCGCTCTCCGTTCCAGAGCACGTTTGGACAGTTTTTATGATAATAACCGGCATCTTTTCCGATAGTGAAATTAACACCAGAATCCGTTCCGTCATAATACAGCATCGTCGGTTCCAGATTGGAAAACACCTTCGTCTCTGGACTCAATGCCGCCAGCTGTTTCACATAGACAAAATTTTCACCGGACAACGTTCCGTAAATCTCCGGCACACGGAAACCATATCGCACCAGTGCCAACGCCAGTTCAAAGGGATCTCCATTCATCCACTCACCAACTGCAAAAGATGCATCCGGATAAAGTTCTTTAAATTTTGCCACCGCAGCTTCTGCCGCTTTCCGTGGTTCTTCATCATCAAATGTTACACCAAGAGCCGCGCCAAAGGCACAATACTGACTGGCAATTTTGTCAATCTGATATAATCTGCGCAGCTCGATATACGGGATTTTCAACCGATCATGAAAATCCTCTGCCGCAAATCTTGCTTCCGGGTGAAGCACCAGATTAAAATTCGCTTCAGACATAGTCTGATACTCCTCATAATCTTTGCATCTGGAAATCTCATGGATTGTCTTTACCCCGGCACCATGAAGCAGATCATACAATTCACAGTCATCCACCAGCGGTGAAAAATATCCCAATAAATTCACCACATTTCCTTTTTTCTTCTTTGGCTCAAGCAGGGAATAAATCGACTGACGCACATGCACCATCGGCGGTTTGCGTCCTTCTCGCGTCAATGCATACATATAACACGGTTTTACCGGAAGTCCCGCAACTTCCTCCGCCCTGCGGCAGACACGCTCCATATCCGTTCCAAGCAGCGCATCCACACAGGTAATACAGATCATCACAACGGAGGGCTTTTTCTCCAGCCCCTCACAAATCTCTGCCACCGCTTTCGGAATCTTTTTCAAATGACGGCCTGTTACGATATCCGTCTCATCCATCAGCAGATAATAAAAACGGTCGTGATAAGCACGCATAGAACTCAAAACCGATGTATTTCGTCCGCAGCATCCCGGTGCCACAATCAGCATAATAGAATCCGGAACCGCAAGTCCCGCACGTTTGACACCGAACCCCTCCGCTCCCGGAGAGTTAAAAGCCAACGTCGCCGGAGAACTGTAGATCAGATGCGTATGGGAAATGAGCTGCTGCGGAATATTCTCTTTTCCAAGGCTGTTCAATTCTTCCACCGTACAAAAATATGCTTCCTGTCTCATATATTTTCCTCTTCCTTCCATAAGTCAGTCCACTCTGTCTTTCAGAACACCTGCTGCCTTATGCATTCTCCTCCTCTTTTAGTAATAATTCCGCCAGATCAAAGAAACATTTGCTGATCTCAGAATCCGGATCACCCTCGATGACTGTTTTTCCCTGATCTTCCCAGCGGATAATTTCATCGCTTCGCGGTACTTCACCTACGATCGGCACATCGATTTTTTCGGAAAATGCCTGCACTTTTTCTGTCTCGTTTTCCACATTTCGATGGTTCAATACGATACCAAATACCCGGGCGTAACTGCGATCCTCAAAATTTCGTACCGCACTGGAAATATTGTTTGCCGCATACAACGCCATTTTTTCTCCGGAAGTAACGATTAGAACTTTCTCTGCGTATCCTTCACGGATCGGTGCTGCAAAACCGCCACAGACTACATCACCCAAGACATCATACAAAACCACATCCGGCTTATAGTGTTCAAACAGTTCCATATCTTCTAAAAGCTGAAATGTCGCAATGATCCCACGACCTGCACAACCAAGTCCCGGTGTCGGTCCACCAGTCTCGATACAAAGGATTCCACCGTATCCTTCCTTTGAGATCTGCGCCAGCTCATCCGGCTCCTCGTCCTCTTCTCTCATGTAATTCATCACCGGACGAAGTGGCTCTCCACCAAGTAAATTAATCGTAGAATCCGCTTTCGGATCACAACCGATCTGAATCACACGTTTTCCCATATTTGCAAAAGCGGCTGCCAGATTGGAAGTCACTGTGGACTTTCCGATGCCGCCCTTTCCGTAAATTGCTACCTTTAACATACTTTCCTCCTGAAAATCAAAAAGAACCATCTCCGGCTACTCGTCGGAAAATGGTTCTGTAAATCCAATTACATCAGGTCTCACTTCTATCTAACTAATCACTAATCAGAACAATTGACCTGAATAAAAATATACGTTCCACTGAAATATATGCCAAATCTCACTGCCACTGTTAAAAATTATATGCCAAACTTCATGTACATTCAGCACAGGTTGAATTTCAGTCAAAATGTTATACTTTATAATTTTACGATATGGAACAACTATTCCCGCTCGGATCTTCCTTGCCGTCAGAGTCTTCTTATTTTATTTTGCATCCAGATCATATACAACGTTTTTCCATCAGCTGTCTTTTTCTCATAGCCCGCTCGTTGCCCTGTCTGCACATTATAAAGAGAATATATTGTGTCTTTTTCATCATGTACTACAGATCCGTAGCAGATGCATGAAGCAGAGACAATATTTTTCATCAGTAGATTTATTGTACACATTTTTATACAAATTAGTCAATTATAACATCTGGGTTTGATATTCGCAATCTGCTTATACGTTACAATTCACTCATCATATGTAGTAAAGCGGACATTCGCAATCCGATTTTGCTACTTGCTCATAACCAAATAACTACTATGCAGCTTATCCGAAGGAACTTGCATCCCTCCTGATATAAGAAAGTCACGCTGATTATTGCTTGGCTCAGTTGAAACAGGGAACTTCCTTAATTTGATCAAACTGCAATTCCACCGGATATTCCTGAAAATAAACCGGCGAGGTAATGCAATCCGACTCTACGATTGTAAACTGTGCATGGGTTGTAAAATACTCCGGATACAATTCAGCAGCTCTCATAATACTTTTTGGCGGACAGCGCAGACATTCATACATTCCCGCTGGCATACATTTATATTCCGGCAGTTCCTCACATTTTTCAAACACTTCCACATACACAAAATACGTCACTTTTCCATGGTCTATATCCGCCATCATCCCGGAAGGATAGTTTGCCGACAACTGATGTTTCTGTGCCAGATCAAACAATTCGCTCAGCTTTTTGTGGAACTCCACCGAAGACAAACCTTCCTGTATTTCCTTTCTCAAAATATTCCGCTCTGGGATTTCTCTCTTATAAAATCCATCACAGTTCCGATATTTTTCCGTATCCTGAATGCCCCGTTCTGCCAGCTGCAGCCGTTTCAGACAACTCTGTAATTCACCGATTTTTTCATACGCCCGAATCTGTCCATCCCGCAGCAATCCCTTCAGATCAAACTCTCCTGTCGGTTCCACATACTGATTCCAGTTTTTCAGCGGGATATCCAAAATCTGCAAAAATTTGATCATGTCGATGGCCAGCATCTGCTCATTTTTATAATAACGATATCCCGTATTCGGATCACAATATGCCGGTTTCAGAATTCCAATTTTTTCATAATAGCGCAGGGCTTTGATGGAAACCTGCTTCACTTTTGCCACTTCCCCGATCGTCATATACCCGTCCATGTGCACCTCCATACTTTTTATTTATGTGCTCTCAAAATTCTTCCTTACATACATCTCATACAAACTTTTGATTGCACCTATCCATTTTTTCTTGTATATATTTTCTTTTTCCTTGACTCTACCCTTGGGGCAAGGTTTACAATCATTTTATCAAACACGAACTATTTTCGCAAGAAATTAACTTTCATACCAGTTCATGCACATTAGATTTCATATTGAATCATGCAGCATCATTTTTGCATTGTATGACTAAAATTTCTGCGAATTGTAACAAACAACACATTTTATATTTTTATGGAGGTATTCACAATGGCAGTAATGAACAAAACACTGATCATCCATCACATCAACGACATTGACAACATTCCGGCAATGGAGCGCTGGTTCGTACACCATCATTGCCCGGAAGTAATGGCTCAGGAGCCGTGGCTTACACGCTACGTTATGTACCGTGTAATGCCACCTGCAAAAGGTATGGAAACTATGGGATTTTTCAACTATCGTGTACATGAGAACCTCGGGCTTGACGTAGAAGGCAGAAGAAGCCTGCGCGGACTCCTTGGCATGACACCGGAACCGGTAGAAAACGCCATGACAGTTGCCATCGCAAACATCCCGGCTGAACCGACAGAAGATTTCTTCGGTCAGACAATGAGCCATGCAGACAAAACATTTATCCGTTTTGTATATATGATGTCCTATCCGAAAGGAGTTTCCCGTGAAGAAGGCGAAGACTGGTTCTTAAATCACTTTGCACCGGAAGCATGCAAACTGCCGGGACTGCTTCGTTTCTTCTCACACAAAGCATATGACAAACAGTATTCTCCGATTCCGCTTCCAGAAGGCGACGGAACACCGGAATTTGTAGATGTAAGCGAAGACAACATTTTCTTCCATCGCTGGGATCGTGTATGCGAACTCTGGTTTGAGAACAATTCCGCATGGACAAATGCATTTATCAACAATCCGCCGGCATGGACCGTTCCCTCCTGGGCTACACGCGATACCTTCCCATTCGTAGAGCCGATGAAAGACTTCGTGTGCACAAGCCTGTTAGAGCGTCCGGATCAGAATATGCTAAAACACTACGATGGCTGCATTTTCTAATTCTTGTTTGTCGTTTAGGGAACAAACAAAAAATAACTCCAACGAGGATATGAAAAATTTTCTGTGACCACTGCAT
>UMDM01022247.1_pt1 | contig 32101 bp, 28 predicted proteins | sample 1964501 | NCBI WGS metagenome assembly UMDM01 (sample SAMEA4835995, study PRJEB28245) | human gut metagenome | biome: gut microbiome; material: fecal sample | place: Denmark | collected 2008
AGCATACTCACGGGAAACGACAAGGGTCTATATGCCACGATGAAAAGGTGGCGTATAGACCCTTTTTACTTTCCGGAATCTTTGATTCTCAAGAATCAAAAACCATTATTTCTTCTCCTCAGGAACCAGGAACTTATCGCCACTCTGCTTGACAAGCTGCTTGGCAAACTTCTCTGGATAACCAGGACGAACTGGAGTAGCACCCAAACCGTATGGAGTCTTCTTGAAGGTACCATTCTTATCGGTTGGCTTGATGATCATATCATTGTACTTCACCACCATGAACTCGAAAAGCTGGTTCCAGCGAGCCAACATCTGCTGAGCCTTCTCTACACTGTAGTCGTTGAGATACTTCACGGCAGCCTGTGGGTTCTGGGCATAAAGCTCCTGAGCCTTCTTCTCAACACCTGCCTGAGCAGCGAAATAGCTGTTGTCCAAGCTATCACGAACCTCCTTCAAGGTTGGGAACATCAAGCTGTAACGAGGATAAACCATGTTGCTGGTCATGTTGCAAACCCAGTAAGCGTTCTTCTTGCTGAAATGCACCGCATCAACACCAGGAGTATTGTAGCACTCAGGACGCTCGGTCATAGAGCAATATACTGGAGTGAACGCAGCCATATTGGCATCGTCGTTGGCAAACCAGAACACGCCGCCAATCTCTCTTGGCAACCATGAACGCATCTGGCTCACGAATACGAAACCAGTCTGCTGGGTGCTTACAGGACGCTCGTTGAAATACTGCTTGCCATCCACCTTGTACATCAATGGTGTAGGACGATAAGGCATCTCCCAGATACCACCGCCGATATCAGAACCGTCGGCTACAGAAAGAGGAGTACCCTCGTAATGGTCGCGCATCACATTCTCAACATCCTTCACGCTCACCTTCTTGTTAGGAACCACCCAGAGAGGCATATCCTGCGCATCAGGATTCTTGCCGAGTGCCCAATCCAGATAAGGACTCATATCATAGAAGTGGTTCAGCATCGCCCAGGCACGGGCATCGCAGAAACGGCGACCTGAGAAATCAGGCTTCGCATACGCCATCTTCCAGGAGAAATCAGCATCCTTGCCCTTGAACCAGCCCTTGCTGCGGGCAAAAGATACCACATCCTTGGCATACATCACATTCTTCTTGTCCTTCATATTGAACTTGCCGATGCGGCTCTGGTTGGCATGTGCACAGATGGCATCATCCGGAATGCGGAGTGCTACCCATACAGCACCCTTGGAACCGGCACCCTTACCCATCATCTCCATGATCCAAGCCTCGTTAGGATCGCAGATGGTGAAGGTCTCACCGCCAGAGTTGTAACCGTAGGTATTGGCGAGGGTGGTCATCACCTTGATAGCCTCGCGAGCCGTCTTACTGCGCTGGAGAGCTACATAGATGAGTGAACCATAGTCCATGATACCGGTAGAATCCACCATCTCCTCACGACCGCCATAGGTAGTCTCGCCGATGGTAACCTGCCACTCGTTGATGTTACCGATTACGTTGTAGGTCTCGGCAGCCTCAGGAATCTCACCATGATACTTGTTGCTGTCCCAATCGAAAATCTTGCGCATCTCGCCCTTGGCATGCTTAGCCGCAGGATAATGGCAGAGGTACTGGAACATTCCGTAGTCGTCGGCACTGTAAGAACACATCACCGAACCATCTACTGATGCCTTCTTGCCCACGATGAAGTTGCTGCAGGCCTCAGCCTCTGAGACACTGCCCAACATAGCCACAGCCATCAAGGCTGAAGCAAAAATCTTATTCATAAAATATACCTTTATTTATATTAATCACAAGCCTTGAAGCTCATATCCAAACCCTTCACACTGTGTGTCAAGGCACCTACAGAGATAAAGTCAACACCCTGCTCTGCATAGTCACGGATGGTATCGTAGGTGATACCGCCAGATGACTCAGTCTCATACTTGCCAGCGATGATATCAACAGCCTTCTTGGTATCAGGCACAGAGAAGTTATCGAGCATGATACGGTTGACACCGCCGTGCTTCAATACCTGGTCGAGCTCATCGAAGCTGCGAACCTCGATTTCAATCTTCAGATTGAGACCCTTCTCCTTGAGATAAGCATGACAACGGTCGATGGCGTTATCGATACCGCCAGCAAAATCGATGTGATTGTCCTTGAGGAGAATCATATCGAAGAGACCGATACGATGGTTCATACCACCACCAATCTTCACTGCCTGCTTCTCCAACATACGGAGACCTGGAGTAGTCTTACGGGTGTCGAGGATGTGAGTCTTGGTACCTTCAAGGCGCTTTACATACATAGCGGTCATGGTAGCAATACCGCTCATACGCTGCATGATGTTGAGCATGAGACGCTCAGTCTGAAGCAAAGAACGGGTCTTGCCCTCTACGATCATAGCGATGTCGCCCTTCTTCACGTGGGTACCATCCTGCAACAGAACCTCTACCTTCATGGTAGGATCGAAGCGTGCGAACACCTTCTTAGCCATTTCTACACCAGCCAAAACGCCATCTTCCTTGATGAGCAAATGGCTCTTACCCATGGCGTCCTCTGGAATGCAACACAAGGTTGTGTGGTCGCCATCACCGATATCCTCAGCAAATGCCAAGTCTATCAACTTGTCTTCTAATTGATCTACGCTTAACATATTATTAATGTTTATTGTTTAATGTTTATTGTTTAATCTTTTCCCGTTCCATAGGGCGCAGAGGATGCCTTCCTCATCACGCTCTACCCTGATTTCTCCACCCAGCCATTCGGTCATGGGCAACTCCTCACGGAACTCATAATAGTTGACTACCCTATCCTCGGCTATCTCCACCACTGCCTGCTGCAGGATGGTGCCATCGGGAAGCACCACAGTATGAGCACCGCATCTTCTCTGTTCCTCCATCGCTATCTCGTCTTAAGAGGTTCTGCCTTCATCGGCTTCATTTCCTTGAGCGGTCTCAACGGTTTGCCATCCGGCATTCTGATAGGATGAACCGGCTTTTGGGATGACATCTCGAAGGTCTGCTCTCCCGGTTTTTCACCTGATGAGGATGAAGCAGAAGAAGCACTATCCTTGCGAAGACTATCGGATGATGCCGAGGAAGAGCTTCCTGCCGGCGCTGCCACAGGCTTCTGCGGATGCATGCGAATCAGCTTGATATGCTCCAGGAACATCAGCTTCAAGGTGGTCTGAGAAGAGACGCCCGTGCCGTTATCGTCATTCATCAGCATGAAGTATCCCTTCACGCTCTTGATGCCAAGTGAATCAGCATCAGAGAGTTCCACCGAATAATGCTGGGTACTCTGAATCATGATGGTACGCTGGGCAATACTGTCGTTACCAAACTGCACTGCGAGCATCGCAACACCATTGCGCATACCATCCTGGTAGATGAACTGCGCATCGAAATCGAGCATCAGGCGGTCGCCCTTATGGAAGGTAGAATCCACCTTGATATCGAAGCTGGTACTATTGAACGGCTTCACAGGCATGAACACCATCGATGTAGCGAGATTCCATACATTAGCCGTATCGCCGGTGGCAGAGAGATTAGCAAACTCTCCTCCCTCCTTGGCACTACCGCCCATGGCTGTAATCTCGTTGTTGTAACGGCCGGTCAGGTCCTTATACACATCCTCCAGCAGTTCGGTATGACGCATATAATAAACCATGGAAGAATCAAACTCGGCAGAGGTGACATCGTGCTTCCTGAGCACCGCCTCACGATAAGCCAGGCTCTGTCCCTTGTCGCCGTTATCATCCATGTGTGCCATCGCCAGAGCCAGGTGATAATCATAAAGAATATCCGTCATCTTGCCCTTCGACAAGACGCCGCCTGGCAGGGAAGGCTTGCAGGATGAAACGCAGAAAAGCAATGCCATCACTGCCACAAGACAAATCATTAACTTCTTCATTCTCATACCTCCTTTCTAATTCTTATCTTCCTTGTTATCTTCCTTGTTAGCAGAAGTCTCCTTCTTCTCCCCTTTCTTCTTGTCATTACCTCCAAGCTGCTCCAGTTCCTTGCGGCAGAAGAGCAGCATGGAGATGATACCCACGCTGACGCAGGCATCGGCAAAATTGAATACAGGATCGAAGAATGTTCCCTGCTGACCACCCCAGAAAGGTACCCACTCCGGCCAGGTATAGCTGAAGAACGGGAAGCGGAACATATCTACCACCTTACCCATAAAAAAAGGCGCATATCCATCGCCGAACGGTACCATATAGGATACGTAATAAGGCGAGGAAGCCGTGAACATCAGACCATAGAACATCGAATCGATCATATTGCCGATGGCACCCGTAAGTACCAGAGCTACGAGGATGATGTAGAGCAGACGATGCGTACCCCTCTTGATGATGCGATAGAGATAGACGATGAGAGCGACGATGGCTACAGAGCGCAGCAGGCTGAGCCAGAACTTGCCGATAAACGACATGCCCCACGCCATACCATTGTTCTCAATGAAATCGATAAAAAACCAATCTGTAACACGAACAGACTCGCCAAGGCAAAAGTGGGTCTTGATGTACAGCTTAATCCATTGGTCGATGATAAGCAGCACAACCACCATTGCCGTGACGAGCCAGCCGATATGTAAATTCCTTTTTTTCTCCATTTATTATTTCTTTCTAGCCTCCTTGGAAGCTACACTCAATGTGGCATGAGGTACTGCACGCAAACGCTCCTTAGGAATCAACTCACCCGTCTCGCGGTCGATGCCATAGGTTTTGTTCTGAATGCGGACCAGCGCAGCCTCCAGACCCTTGATGAACTTCTGCTGGCGCTGAGCCATCTGGATGATCTCCTCCTTGCTCTGTGCCTCGCTGCCCTCCTCAAGAGCCTTGTAGGTTGGTGATGTATCTACCACATCATTACTATCTGAGTGGTTGAGCTGAGCCATACAGTCACGGTAGGTCTGCTTTGCCACCTTTAACTTCTCTTCAATGATAGCGCGGAACTCCTCGAGTTCTACATCGCTATAACGTGCTTTTTCGTTAGCCATAGACGTTGTTTTGTTATAAAAGTTATTATTAGACTAGAGTTTTAAGGAAAGAAGTTAGAAGCAAGTAGCTTCGGATAACTCCTGACTCCTAACTTCTAACTCCTAACTATTTAATTCTTCTCTACAAGAATGTTCAACTTAAAGTCATCAAACTCGGTCTCAACACCTGCGTTGTCACCGATTTCGATGCTGTCTGCCAATACCTGCCCCTTGATGTAGTCGCCGAATGCCTCGATAGCTGCATTGGTCTCCTCGTTAGGAGCCACAGTTACGTTGACGCGGTCGGTAATCTCCAGTCCGGTCTCCTTGCGGAGGTTCTGGATACGGTTGATCAGCTCACGAGCCATACCCTCTTTCTTCAATTCTGGGGTCAACTCTACCTCAAGTGCAACGGTCAGATTGCCCTCGTTAGAAACGAGCCATCCTGGGATATCCTCAGAGATAATCTCCACGTCGGCTACCTCTACCACGGCTTCCTGTCCGTCGATATTCAATGTGATGTTGCCTGCCTTCTCGAAGGCTGCAATCTGGTCCTGATCGAGTGCTGACATCTGGGCTGCAACACCCTTCATCAGCTTGCCGAATTTCTTACCCATCACTCTGAAGTTACACTTCACCTTCTTAACGAGAATGCCCTGACCCTCAATGAAGTTAACCTCCTTCACGTTCACCTCGTTCTTCAACAGTCCGGCTACTGCCTCGATGTGTGCCTTCTGCACATCATCTACGGCAGGAATCATAATCTGCTGCAGTGGCTGACGCACCTTGATGTTCACCTTGCGGCGCAATGCCAATACCATAGAAGTAATCTTCTGGGCGATGGCCATACGCTCCTCCAGGTCGGCATCGATAGTAGCTTCATCAGCTACTGGGAACTTATCCAGGTGTACGCTCTCCAACTCGCCGCCCAAGTCGTGATACAACTCGTCAGCATAGAATGGAGCGAATGGAGCCAAGAGCTTAGCCACTGTCATCAAGCAGCTATAGAGAGTCTGGTAAGCGCTCAACTTGTCCTCGCTCATCTCCTTACCCCAGAAACGTTTACGGTTCAGACGAACGTACCAGTTAGAGAGGTCATCGTTTACGAATGCATCGATGAGACGACCAGCACGGGTTGGATCATAGCCAGCCAACTCTCTGTCAACGTCCTTGATGAGGGTATTGAGTGAAGAGAGAATCCAGCGGTCAATCTCTGGGCGCTTCTCGAATGGCACCTGAGCAGCCTCTGCATCGAAACCATCTACATTAGCGTAGAGGGCGAAGAAGCTGTAGGTATTATATAAGGTACCGAAGAACTTGCGACGGGTCTCATCTACACCGTTAGGGTCGAACTTGAGGTTATCCCAAGGCTCGCTGTTGGTCATCATATAGAAACGAACAGGGTCGGCACCATACTTGTCAATCATCTCGAATGGGTTGGTCACGTTACCCACGTGCTTACTCATCTTGTTGCCCTTGGCATCGAGAACGAGACCAGAAGAGATTACGTTCTTGAAGGCTACGCTGTCGAATACCATGGTAGCGATGGCGTGCAGGGTGAAGAACCATCCACGGGTCTGATCCACGCCCTCGTTGATGAAGTCGGCTGGATAGAACTTAGGAGGAATAGCATATCCCTCGTAGGTGCTGTGGATGAGTGCATCGCGGTCTGCCTCTGTGCCACGGGCCATCTCTCCCTCGAATGGGTAGTGGAGCTGAGCATAAGGCATTGAACCTGAATCGAACCAAACGTCGATGAGGTCGCTCTCACGATACATTGGCTTGCCCTCCTCGTTTACCAATACGATCTTGTCAACGTATGGACGGTGGAGGTCAATCTTATCATAGTTCTCCTGACTGTAGTCGCCAGGAACGAAACCATTCTCCTTCAATGGGTTGCTCTGCATGATGCCTGCAGCCACAGACTTCTCGATTTCAGCATACAGTTCCTCAAGGCTGCCGATGCACTTCTCGCCACGGTTCTCGTCACGCCAGATTGGCAATGGAGTACCCCAGAAGCGGGAACGTGAAAGGTTCCAGTCGTTCAGGTTTTCGAGCCAGTTGCCGAAACGGCCTGTACCGGTGCTCTCAGGCTGCCAGTTGATGGTCTTGTTGAGTTCTACCATGCGCTCCTTGCGGGCGGTATCCTTGATAAACCAGCTATCCAATGGGTAGTAGAGGATAGGCTTGTCGGTACGCCAGCAGTGAGGATAGTTGTGCACGTGCTTCTCGCTCTTGAAAGCCTTGCCCTCCTGCTTCAACTCGTAGCAGAGTACGATGTTCAGGTCTTCTGCCTTATCAGAAGCCTTCTTGTCCCAAACACCATCCACATTAAACTGTGGGTCGTAGGCATTCTTCACGTAGTCGCCTGCATGATGAGCGTATGCCTCCTTGTTGACGCAAGCGTTCAGGAAGTTGACATCGAGGTCTTCGATGAGATAGAACTTACCCTGCAAGTCAACCATTGGGCGGGTCTCACCCTTCTTATTAATAAGGTAGAGGGCTGGGATGTTGGCATCCTTAGCCACCTTGGCATCATCGGCACCGAATGTAGGAGCGATGTGAACGATACCTGTACCGTCATCGGTAGTAACGTAGTCGCCGAGGATTACGCGGAAAGCCTCGCTGTCCATCTCAACGAACTTATCGCGACCATCCTCAGAAGCGAATACCTTCTCAGGATGAGCAGCTGCATATTCTGTTACGAAAGCTGGAGCAAAGGCATCTACCTTCTCGCATGGCTTTACCCATGGCAGGAGCTGCTCGTAGTGCATGCCTTCGAGGTCGGTACCCTTCATGTGGTCGATGATGCGCCATGGGCACTGCTTCTTCTCCTTGTCGAATGGCAAGAGAACACCCTCCTTGCACTCCTGGTCTGCCTTCAGATAAGAACCTACCAGTGCCTCAGCCATCACGAGTGTCATAGGCTCGCCATTGTAGAGGTTGTAGGTCTCGATAGCTACATAGTCAATCTTAGGACCCACACAGAGAGCCACGTTTGATGGCAAGGTCCAAGGTGTAGTGGTCCATGCGATGAAGTATGGCTTGCCCCACTTGGTCCACTCAGCCTTAGGATCCTTGATGAGGAACTGGGCAGTGGTGGTGAGGTCCTTTACATCACGGTAGCAGCCAGGCTGGTTCAACTCGTGAGAGCTCAAACCAGTACCTGCACCTGGAGAGTATGGCTGGATGGTGTAACCCTTGTAGAGCAGGCCCTTGTTGTAGAGCTGCTTGAGGAGCCACCAGAGGGTCTCGATGTACTTGTTATCGTATGTGATATAAGGATGATCGAGATCTACGAAGTAACCCATCTTCTCGGTCAACTCGCGCCACTCAGCGGTGAACTTCATCACGTTCTCGCGGCACTTGTGGTTGTAATCCTCGGTAGAGATATACTTCTCAGAAGCCTTGTTGTCGATATCCTTCTTGGTGATGCCGAGTTCCTTCTCGACACCGAGTTCAACAGGGAGTCCGTGGGTATCCCATCCCGCCTTGCGGTGAACCTGGAAGCCCTTCATGGTCTTGTATCTGTTGAATGTATCCTTGATACTACGTGCCAACACGTGGTGAATACCCGGGTGGCCATTAGCTGATGGAGGACCCTCGAAGAAGATAAACTGAGGGCAGCCTTCACGCTCATCAATAGACTTGTGGAAGATATCATTTTTCTCCCACGCTGCTAGTACGTCATTGTTTGTCTGAGTAAGATTCAGACCATTGTGCTCGGCAAATTTCTTAGCCATATTATCTATTTAAATTTTATATTGTTTTTACTTTTGGGCGCAAAGTTACAAAAAAAATATGTTTTTTCCCAATAAAGGGGTGATAAATTAATAATTTTTCTATTAAAAATCCCGATTTGAGCACCAAAATACTACCTGATGCTCAAATCGGGAATCAATATTCTGTTAAGGCTGGCAGGAAAAGCCATCAGCCCAAACGCTATAATCCAAAACTGTCGAGGGTTGTAAATCAGTCCAGACTATGGAGCCATTTCTTACCCCATTTGGTAGAAAGCCAAATATTTATAGCAACTGCAATTAATGCAATAATGCCAAAAACCAAGGTCATACCTGTTGTAAAATCCAGCTGTTTCATAATTATTATTTTATTTTGATTATTCTAAACGCAGCGTAAGCTAACGCTATCGTTCCTATAATACCTCCGGCAAACATACCTAAAAGTCTTTCAGGATTACCAGTATCCGTAACCAAAGCCATACCACTTCCAAGTACAGTCGTACCAAAGCACATAGCTGCTAAGTTATAGAAGAACTTTCCTAGTTTCTCCCTACTTGTTCTTGCCTGTTGTTTATCTTCTCTTTGCGTCATAAATCTGATTTTTAAATCAATATTCAGTTTGACTTTGCAAATATAAGAAAATATCCGGCAAAGTGGGATGATCCTGCTCTTTATTTAACAGTTTTTACACGAACCCTACAGATTTTCCGCCTCCTGCAGCCAGATGGAGGATGCGGCATCGCTAGGCATGCGCCAGTCGCCACGAGGACTGAGGCTCACGCTTCCCACCTTCGGACCATCAGGCAGACAGCTGCGCTTGAACTGCTGGTTGAAGAATCTTCTCACAAAGGTCTTGAGCCATTTCTTGATAGTCTCCTCATCATAGGAATCAGGATCGTTGTCGCTGATTTTCACACGCTCCAGCTGGGTATCGATAAACGCCTTCTTTGCCAGCATGTAAATCTTGGACGGACGGAATCCGAAACGCAGGAAGTAATAGAGGAAGAAATCGTGCAGCTCGTATGGGCCCACCAGGTCTTCTGTCTTCTGCTTGATATTACCATTTTCATCGGCAGGAATCAGCTCCGGACTGATAGGTGTGTCGATGATGTCGCGCAGGGTGATGCGGCTCTGCTCATCCACCCCACTCTCGGCAACATAGTTCACGAGATGACGGATCAGGGTCTTAGGGATGCTGGCATTCACACCATACATGCTCATGTGGTCGCCATTATAGGTAGCCCAGCCCAGAGCCAGCTCAGAAAGGTCGCCGGTGCCTATCACCATACCACCCATCTTGTTGGCAAGGTCCATCAGAATCTGCGTACGCTCGCGTGCCTGCGAATTCTCATAGGTTACATCATGCACGCTGGCATCATGACCGATATCCTCAAAATGCTGGGTCACAGCCTTGGCGATGCTGATTTCACGGATGGTGATACCCAGGCTCTTCATCAGCGAGATGGCGTTGTTGTAGGTGCGGTCAGTGGTTCCGAAACCTGGCATGGTAACACCCAGGATGCCACGGCGGTCCATCTTCAGCTTATCGAATGCCTTCACACAGACGAGCAGGGCAAGGGTGGAATCCAATCCGCCGCTGATACCCACTACCACCGTCTTGGCATGGGTATGTACGATGCGCTTGGCAAGACCCATCAGCTGGATATTGAAAATCTCCTCGCAGGAGGCATTCATATCGCTGCTGGTAGGAATGAAAGGATGAGGATTCACCTCACGCTCCAACACGAACTCGCGTTCGTTCTCGGTAGGATCAGCATCGATGTTACGGATGTTGAACTGTCCGCCGAGAACCGAATATTTGATGTTACGCTGGGCGTTGACATAGGTGGAATTTGTGCGACGCTCCGAACGGAGTTTCTCCACATCAACCTGCGCAATAACCATCTGAGGATCAAGAGAGAAACGCTCACCTTGTGCAAGTAAAGCTCCATTCTCATAAACCAGGGCATTTCCGCCATATACCACATCCTGCGTGCTCTCGCCGAAACCGCAGGAACTGTAGATGTAACCCGTCATGGTGCGGGCACTCTGCTGGCTCAGCAGACTCTTCAGATAGTTGTGCTTTCCGATGAGTTCATCGCTCGCAGAGAGGTTGAAGATGAGGTCGGCACCAGCCAGTGCCAGCTTGTTGCTAGGAGGAGCCGGCGCCCATACATCCTCGCATATCTCTACGCCAAACTGCACGCCGTCATAAGTGCGGAAAATCTGCACATCCGGAGTCAGCTTCACCTTGTGTCCGGCATAGCGGACCTCGCAGTCGCGCAAATCCTGGGCAGAGGCAAACCAGCGCTTCTCATAGAACTCGCTGTAGTTAGGGAGATAGGTCTTAGGCACGATGCCCAGGATCTGTCCGTGCTGGATCACGATACCGCAATTCAGCAGCAGATCACCAGCCACTACCGGAGCGCCGACAATGGAGATGATGTCGAGTTTGCGGGTGAAATCGAGCAGCATCATCACCGCCTGCTCTGATGATTCCAGGAGCATCTGCTGGCGGAAAAGGTCCTGACAGGAATAGCCTGTGATAGACAATTCCGGGAAGGTAATGATCTCTACGCCCTTGCCTTCAGCCTGGGCTATCAGATCTTCTATCTGTTGGGTGTTGAAGATTACATCGCCTACCTTGACGGCAGGGATGGCACTTGCCACCTTCATAAATCCGTACTTCATGATAAATTACTTTATTGTTACCTGTGTGGCACCATATCCATACTCCTGGAAGGAGGCATCCTGATAGGTGCAGTTCTTATAGCGATAGTTCAGCTCATGGATGAGTGCCTGGCGCAGAACGCCTTCTCCCTTGCCATGAATGAAGATAATCTTCTGACCCTTGTTCTTCTTGTTCTCCGCCATTGTCTTCTTGAAGATATCCATCTGATAATGAAGGATATCAGCAGAATTCATTCCAGCAGTTGTTTCAAGAACCTCGTCTGCATGAAGGTCGATGATGAGGGTACCGTCATCCTTCTTGCTCTTCTTCTTGCTGGTGTTGGCAATCACCTTCTCGTCCTTGTACATCTGCTCCTTCAATCGCTTAGAATCGATGACCAGCGGACGGGCTACCTCGTCGTTCTCCACGATGGTGAAGAGATAGGCTGGAGTCTCGAAGAAATCATTCTCCTCGAAGAGATGGAGCTTGTAGAACTTCACTGGGTCCAGGCGGAACTGGACATCCGTAGCTGGCTTCAACAGGAATGGCTTGTCCTTCTTGTAGGCAATCATCTGGATGGCGATGTGCTCCATCTCATTCAAAGCCTCACGACCGAATTCCTCGATGAAGAGCTTGGTGTTTGGCTCGATTTCACCCTCCGCCTTCAGGGTCCACGCATTGCCCTCGGCTACGAGATAGGTGTAGCGCAGATAGTAGTTGCTGTCGTTCACCATATATGATTCGAAGCGGGTGTTGGTCACGTCCATGATATCGATAGGCACGAAGGCGAGATAGGCGCTGAGCTTGTTACCGCCCGTACGCTCCTGAATCTGCTTTACGAAGGTAATCTCGCGGTCGGCAGCATCATACTCCTCTACGTTCATATCCACATCATTCTCGTGCTCGTTCAGGATAGCCTTGATGCTTCTGCTGTCCTGATGCAGTTCGGTGTTGGCATGCTCTTCAGCCTTCTGCTTGGCATCCATCTTGGCAGAGATCATCTTGCCCATGGCATAGTCGTCCTGTTCTACCACTACCACCTCGTTGATCGGCATCGGAATCTCGAAACCATCTTCATCCTCTACCTGCACGATATTCTTGCCCTGGAAGCCAGCCACCTTTCCGCCGCCCACTTCGCTCAGGAATCTTACTTTATCACCTTTCTTCATATTTCTATTTTTTTTATTTTTATCTAATCATTTATCTATCCTTAACTCAAAATATATTTTCCCTCAAGCGGAATCACTCTCAGAAATGTGGATACACTTTGCAAAGGTACAAAAGATATTGCAGAATATGGATGTTTTTAATATTTTTAATGCAAGTAAGAAAATAATCTTGATGAAAAGCACCGGGTTTGGGATATTTTTTATATCTTTGCAAGTAGATTGCATATAGATTGCACATAGTTAATGTATCACTCTTAAACAATGATTGATTATGATTACATTTCCATGCGCCAAGATCAACCTTGGCTTAAATATAGTAAGCAAGCGCGCTGATGGTTACCACAATCTGGAAACCGTATTCTACCCTATCCCCCTGACTGATGCCTTGGAGATCAAGCTGATGGGAGAAGAATTTCCTAGCGAGGTAGCGTGCGACCTGAAGATTACAGGCAATGCCGTGGATTGCGATGAACAGAAAAACCTGGTGGTGAAGGCATATAATATGCTGGCTGCCGATTTCAAGATTCCCCGCATTCATACGCATCTCGTCAAGCGAATCCCATCTCAGGCAGGAATGGGTGGCGGCTCTGCGGATGCTGCCTACATGATCCGTCTGCTCGATGAGCGTTTCCGCCTAAACATCGGTATTCCTGAGATGGAGCGATATGCAGCCAAGTTGGGTGCTGACTGTGCCTACTTCATCAGTGCAGACCCGGAGAATGGAGATACTGCCTGCTATGCTGAGGGTATCGGCGATGTACTGATGCCGGCAAGCGGTCCTGGAGATAACATGAAGGGATATTACATTGTGGTGGTGAAGCGCGACGACATCGCTGTAAGCACCAAGGATGCCTATGCTGCCATCACTCCAAAGAAGCCTGCGAAATGCTGCCGCGATATCGTCCGCCAGCCTATCGAGACGTGGAAGGATGAGCTTGTCAACGATTTCGAGGCGCCGATCTTTGCGATGCATCCAGAGTTGGCAGAAATCAAGCAGAAGCTCTACAATCTGGGGGCCGCATATGCAGCTATGAGCGGTAGCGGCAGTGCCATCTTCGGTATATTCAAGCATAAGCCTGCCAATATCGAAGAGCAGTTCGAAGGAATGTTCTGCAAGGTATTAAAACTTTAAATTTTAAACACGACACAATGAATGAAGAAACACATCAGAAACTGATGACTATCAAGCGAAGCTTTCGCTTGTTGATGAACGGTCCGGGTTCGCAATCCATGCGAGACAAGGGACTAGGATATAAACTGAATTGGGGTGTACCCTTTTATGAATTGAAGAAGATGGCGCAGGAATACGGCAAGGATTACGACCTCGCCATCGAACTCTGGAAGGAAGATATACGGGAGTGCAAGATTCTTGCTACCCTCATCATGCCTGCCGACAAGATGCTGGCTGAAATCACGGATATCTGGATGGAACAGGTGCAGAGCCAGGAAATGGCTGAGATGCTTGCCTTCAATCTGCTGCAATATGTGGAATATGCGCCGGTGATTGCGTATCAATGGATTGCAAGCGATAAACCGCTGTATGAGATTGCCGGTTTCCAGCTTCTTGCCCGCCTCTTTGCGAATGGTAAGGAGCCTAACGATCGTGGAATCAATGAATTCCTGGATCAGGCTGCCGTGGCATTGCAGGGTGATAATATGGGAGTGAAGCATGCTGCCGCCAATGCCGTGATGCGCTTCTGCGATTTCGGAGAGGATTTCGAGAATATCGCCAGAGGGGCGCTCAAGGGTATCTTCGAAATATAATTTTATCTGCGTAGAATTCTTCATCGGAATACGCGGAGTTATCGGAAACATTCTTGCTTTTCGATAACTCCGCGTATTCCGATGAAGAATATCACATGAAAAACTTCTGGTATTCGTTTTCGAAATTCGGAGTGAAAACACCCTTGCCGATGTTTTCCTTAATTTCTTCCTTACTCCAAAATCTACCACCAGACAACTCTTCCTGGCTCGGCTTCACTTCACCATCATATACACAACGATGAACATACACCAGCTCCTTTTCTCTCTGACTCTCAAAGACATAATGTCCTAAAGACTCCGGTTCGAAATCGGTGATACCCAGCTCCTCCCTCACTTCACGATGAAGCGCCTGGTTCACACTCTCGCCTAAATCCACATGTCCACCACAGGCAGTATCCCACTTATCAGGCTGGATATCCTTCCATGCCGGACGGTGCTGGAGATACAGTTCTCCCTTACTATTGAATACATGCAGATGAACCACAGGATGCAATATCTTGCATCCATCATGGGCATGACCTCGGGTGATGGCACCCAGGATATTACCCATTTCATCTACTATCGGAAATTCCTCGTTCTTATTATCTGTCATATCTATTATTATAACGTTATTTATTATTTATAACGTTCCGTACTCCTCAGAATAGCGGAGCATCTGGTCGGTATAGTTCTCCTCGTAATCGAGATTTACGTCGATAGGATTACCCTCTTCATCATAGACCAGCGTCATTTTAGGATTGATGAAACCCTTGTATGGAGCCAGATTCAGTTTCTTGTATCTCGCCAGAATCTCGCGATGCAAGTCTGGATCGATATTCACGGCATACTTCTCTACCAACTGGCGTGCAGCCTCGAAATCTCCCTCGCTCTTGATTCGCTGAATCTCTGCAAGGAGTTCTCCGAAGAGATGACGGAGTTTCCCGTAATCATTCACCTTCACATAGGTGCGGGTGGTTACGATATTTCCCTCAGCATCCTTCAAGGCATCCTCGGCAGAAGCATAGCTTACTTCTTCCGTAACCAGTTCCACGGCTCCCTCGGCATGCTCCAGGGTCCACCAGGCAATGAGGGCACGGTTTCTCATGTGCGCCTCCTCTATCTTGTCACCCTCCTTGATTCGGATAGTCTGGGTGAGCAAACCGTTCATCAGATAGCTGTAATACTGTGCCTTGTAAGCTTCATCATTCGGAGTCAGCCCCAACTCAACCAACTTATGGTCAGCTACATAGTACAGACCGAAGAGATCGGCTCTCGCCTCCTCTATCGTGTTGCCATACGCCTTCAAGGCATCAGGATCGGTGCCAGGAAGAAGCTGACCGCTGCCGTGTCCCAGACACTCGTGAAGGTCGGTATGCAGGTCGTCGGTGATATCAGCATACTGATTCATCAGCGCCACAGTCTCCTCATCGATGACAAACTCATCTCTGAATCCGTTGCCCTGAGCCGCCTTGTTGTAGGCATCAGTCAGGTTGCCGATGGTAACGCTCTTCGAACCGTGCTCCTGACGGATCCAGTTGGCATTAGGCAGATTGATGCCGATAGCCGAAGCAGGATATTCCTCTCCGCCGAGCATCGCCGCACAGATTACATTGGCGGTAACACCCTTCACCTCCGGTTTGCGGAAACGTGGATCCACAGGCGAATGATCCTCAAACCACTGAGCATTCTTACTGATGGTCTGGGTTCGCTGGGTAGCCTCCAGGTCCTTGTATTCCACGATACCCTCCCAGGTACCTTTCAATCCCAATGGGTCGCCATATACCTCGATGAATCCGTTGATGAAATCCACCATGCCTTCGTGCTGCTGCACCCAGGCGATGCTGTATCGGTCGAAATCCTCGAGATTACCGGTGCGATAGAACTTCACGAGCAGGTCGATGACATGCTTCTGTCCCTCATTTTCAGCGAATTTCTGCGCCTTGAGCAACCAGGAAACGATTTCCTTGATAGGCTCACTATAGAGTCCATCCTCCTTCCACACCAGCTCAATCATCTCGTTGTTGCGCTTGGTGAGCTTGGAATTGAGTCCGTAAGATGGCGGTGTCGGGTTAGACACATCCTTCAATCGGGCATAGAATCTCTCCACTTCCGCCTGAGTCACATTCTCATAGAAGTTGCAGGCAGAAGTCTTTACCAGGTCTTCGCCATCGGTCTGGTTCACTCTCTTCGGCATCACCTCTGGATCGAAGATGACAGGTACGAGCTGAGCGAGGAGATCTTCCTTGCTCTCTCCTCTCTTGAGGGGCAACTCATCCTCAGAGATTTCCTCCATCAACTGATAGAAGAATTCCTCAGAGAATCCCGGCTTGAATTTCTCGCAGCCATAATGATGATGGATGCCGCTGGCAAACCATATGCGCTTCAGATATACTTCGAAAGCCTTGAATTCTTCGGAATCGCATACAGAAGAAGTTTCGATTTGAGTAGTAGAATCGCATACTGTCTCTGTGTTTTCGATAGCCTCTCCGATTGTGCCCTTGTAATGGCGATAGATTGCCTCCAGGGTTTTGCGAATGCGCAGGTTGTACTTTCCCTGCTGGTCGAACGTGATGTCACGTCCCATCAGGGTAGCCTTTGCCAGGCAGTAAATATACAATTTCTGATTGAGCGACAATGCATCGAATCCCTTCAGCTCGTAACGCAGCATCTGGATGTCGGCAAAGCGCTCGTGGGTGTTTACATTACAATTTGCCATGTTCTAAACCTTTATTTCTAGCGCAAAAGTACGACAATTATTTGGATTTTCAAACTTTTCAGCCAACTTTTCTTATTTTATTGAAAGAAATGTAATAAATCTCCCGTTTTTTACGTAACTTTGCAGGAATATCCAATGTAAAAGAAGAAAAATAGTTAAGAAATATGCAAATCAACGAGATATTGAAATCTTACTTCGGATACGATTCCTTCCGCCCCAACCAGGAAGCCATCATCCGGGAAATAATGCAAGGTAACGACTGTCTGGTGCTGATGCCGACGGGCGGAGGAAAGAGTCTGTGCTATCAGGTTCCGGCGCTGGCAATGGAGGGAACAGCAGTGGTCATTTCGCCACTCATCAGTCTGATGCACGACCAGGTGGAAGCCCTCAAGGCGAACGGCATTCCAGCCGAAGCTCTCAACAGCGGCAACGATGTAACCGATGATCTCATCATCCGCAGAAGATGCGAAGCGGGCGAACTGAAACTGCTCTATGTCTCTCCCGAAAAACTTCTCAGCGAGATACCTTATCTGTTCTGCAACATCAAGATTTCGCTCTTCGCCGTAGATGAAGCCCACTGCATCAGTCAGTGGGGCCACGACTTCCGTCCGGAGTATTCCCAGCTCGGACTCCTTCACGAGAAATTCAATGGTGTGCCGGTGATGGCGCTCACGGCTACAGCCGATAAGATTACCCGAGAGGACATCATCAACCAGCTGCATCTGAACGGCCAGACCTTCGTGAGCAGTTTCAATCGTCCGAACCTCAGTCTTACCGTGCGCCAGGAAAGTACGAAGAAGGAGAAACTGAAATTCATTTACCATTTCATCGCCCGTCGCCCAAACGAGGCAGGCATCATCTACTGCCTCTCGCGCAAGAATACGGAGATGGTGGCAGAGGCTTTGCAGGAGCATGGCATACAGGCAGAAGCCTATCATGCCGGACTCTCCGCCCAACAGCGAGCCTCTATACAGGAGCGTTTCAAGATGGACCAGATAGAAGTGGTGTGCGCTACCATCGCCTTCGGAATGGGTATCGACAAGGGCAATGTGCGCTGGGTGATTCACTACAACATGCCGAAGAGCATCGAGAGTTTCTATCAGGAGATAGGACGAGCCGGAAGAGACGGCGCACCTGCCGATACGGTATTGTTCTATTCGATGGCAGATGTCATCACCCTCCGTTCTTTCTGCGAAGAAAGCGGACAGAAATCGGTGAATCTGGAAAAACTGCGAAGAATGGAAGAATACGCCGAATCGAGAGTCTGCAGAAGAAGAATCCTCCTGAATTATTTCGGAGAGACCTCCAGTAAGGATTGTGGTCATTGTGATGTCTGCAACAATCCTCCACACACCTTCGATGGTACCGTGCTTACCCAGAAGGCGCTGAGTGCCGTGGTCCGTGCGGGTGAAAAGATTGCCGTGGGCACCTGCATCGAGATCTTGAGAGGCATGCAGACTCCTGCCATTACGCGAAATCACTATAATGAGTTGAAGACCTTCGGTGTGGGCAAGGATGTGAGCGTGCGCGATTGGCAGGCATACATGCTCCAGATGCTCCAGATGGGTTTCTTCGAAGTGGCGTATAACATGCATAACCAGATGAAGGTCACGCCATTGGGCTGGAAGGTTCTCAAGGGAGAACACCAGGTTTCGCTGGTGATAGTTGAGAATGAAGAGCGGGCTCCTCGTCAGCAAAGGGTCAACAGACCTTCAAGAGGAAGCAGCATCCCAGTGGTGCATGCAGAGCGTGTGATTTTCGAGGAAGAAATGTCGGGTGTAGAAGATAAGAAGCTCTTCGAGTATCTGCGTAAGATCAGAAAGAATCTTGCCGATGAACAGGGCTATCCTCCATACATTGTATTATCAGATAAGAGTCTGCACGAATTAACGAGGATGAAGCCAACCACCCTCCAGGCATTCGGTCTCATCAGCGGTATCGGCGAATTCAAGATCAAGAAATACGGCGATACATTTATCAAAGCCATCAAGAAATATACAGGCAAATAGCCTATACTCCACTCGCCCTGAAAGGGCGTGTGGGGATAACAAGAAAAAACAAAACATAAAAAAGAGGTAACCTGGGCCAACAAGTTACCTCCTGATTCTGAAACAACGGCTTGGAAAGCTAATTATTCTAGCTTCCTCCCATAATATCTAACGTAGAAGCTTAGTTATTCACGCTTCCACCCACGATATCCAACAATTCATTCGTAATGGCCTGTTGACGACTCTTGTTGTACTGAAGATTCAGTTCACGCAAGAGTTCATCGGCATTATCCGTAGCAGTCTGCATGGCAACCATACGGGCTGCATGCTCACTCGCCTGACTATCCAACAAAGCAGTGTAAACCATCAGATGAAGCTGCTTAGGAATCAATACACCCAAAACAGTCTCCAGATCCGGCTCCACGATGAAGTCATCGTTCAGAGGATGCGCCTCTGCACGCTGTCTTTCATCCTCACTAGCCTGCTTCTTGCGCAGATACTCCTGAGCCTTCGCCGTAGCCACATTCGATGTGAGGTCACGGTCGTTGTCCTCTCCTATCGCCTCTGTGCTGAGGTCGATAGGCAGGAAAGTCTTCTGGGTCAGGATCTGCGAACCGGCACTCTTGAAGTGGTGATAGATCATCTCCACCTTGTCGAGTTCGCCAGCCGCATACTGCTTGGCAAGCTTGCGGGCGATGTCGGCACAAGCGCTTGAATTAGGATGATCGGCAAGATCCATGAAGTTACCGCCAATCTTCAATCCCAGCTTCTGTGCCTTCTCAGCCACCTTTCTGCCGATAGGATATACCGTGATGTCGTCAATGCCATGAGCCTTATACTCGTCCACCGCCTGAATCATCATCTTGATGACGTTGGAGTTGAAACCACCACACAAGCTGCTGTTAGAGCTATATACGATGAGAGCCACACGTTTGATTTCCTTGTGCTCCACCTGCAACTCATGGTCCACATTCGGAGTACTCACCAGGAAGCTCTTCAGGATATGCTCCAGCATATTCTCATAAGGCAGCATATTCTGGATAGCTACCTGAGCATGATGCAACTTGCTGGATGCCACCATCTTCATCGCACTCGTAATCTTACGGGTACTGTTGACGCTGGCGATGCGAGTCTTAATCTCTTTTAACGACGGCATAGGCTATTACGCTTTATATTGTCCTGCTACATTAGCCATGGTATCCTTGATCACCGCGATACAATCATCGGTGAGCTTACCATCAGCCAAAGTCTCGATTACGTCGGCGTGCTGGCTGCGCATAGCGTCGAGGAACTGATCCTGGCAATCGCGAACCTTGTCCATTGGCACGTCGTGCATCAGTCCGTGCACACCACAATAGAGAATAGCCACCTGCTCGCCCACTGGCATAGGGCGATACTGAGGCTGAACCAGCAACTGGTCGTTCTTTCTACCACGGTCCAGCGTCATCGCTGTTACGGCATCCATATCGCTTGAGAACTTAGAGAAAGCCTCCAACTCACGATACTGAGCCATATCAATCTTCAGGGTACCAGCCACCTTCTTCATACTCTTGATCTGGGCAGAACCACCTACACGAGATACAGAGATACCTACGTTGATAGCTGGGCGGAAGCCCTGGTTGAAGAGGTCGGTCTCCAGGAAGATCTGACCGTCGGTGATGGAAATCACGTTGGTTGGGATGTAGGCAGAAACGTCACCTGCCTGGGTCTCGATGATTGGGAGGGCTGTCAAAGAGCCACCACCCTTCACCTTGCCCTTCAGGCACTCAGGAAGGTCGTTCATCTGCTCGGCTACCTCCTGCTGGTCGTTGATACGAGCGGCACGCTCCAACAGACGAGAGTGGAGATAGAACACATCACCAGGATAAGCCTCACGTCCTGATGGACGGCGGAGGATCAGTGATACCTCACGGTAAGCCACAGCCTGCTTACTCAAGTCATCATATACTACGAGGGCTGAGTAACCGCGGTCGCGGAAGTACTCACCGATGGCTGCACCGGCGAATGGTGCGTAATACTGCATGGCTGCAGGATCGGCAGCGGTAGCACTTACGATGATGGTATATGGCAGGGCGCCGTGCTCCTTCAGGTTCTGTACCAATGCTGCAACGGTAGATGCTTTCTGACCGATGGCTACATAGATACAATATACAGGCTTGCCTGCCTCATAGAAACTCTTCTGGTTGATGATGGTATCCACTGCGATGGCAGTCTTACCGGTCTGACGGTCGCCGATGATCAACTCACGCTGTCCACGACCGATAGGAATCATGGAATCCACAGCCTTCAAACCTGTCTGCAGAGGCTCCTTCACTGGCTGACGATAGATCACACCTGGTGCCTTACGATCCAACGGCATCTCGAAAGCGCCGGTGAGATCGATATCACCCAGACCGTCGATAGCCTGACCCAGAGGGTTAACGACACGACCTAAGAATTTGTCGTTCACGCGGATAGAAGCGATACGGTGAGTACGCTTCACGCTCTGTCCCTCCTTGATGCCAGCAGTAGGACCTAAGAGGACACAACCTACATTGTCTTCCTCAAGGTTCATGACGATGGCCATCGTGCCGTTTTCGAACTCAAGAAGCTCATTAGCCTCGGCATTGCGAAGACCGTAGATACGAGCCACGCCATCGCTGACGGTAAGCACGGTACCCACCTCGTCAAACTGCTGAGAGCCATTCACCTCCTGGAGCTGCTGCTGAAGCACTTCAGACACCTCACTTGGTTTAATTTTATCTGACATTTTGTTATTTACTTTGAAATTTGAACTTTGAAATTTGAACTTGATGAGTACCTTTATTATAAAGAAGTAACCCTTTCCGTTCTCTTTTCGTTTTACTTTTTGAGCTGTGTCAGAATGTTGTTGAGCTTGGTCTTCACGCTCGCATCCATTCTGTAAGTATCATACTCAAGGATGAAACCACCGATGATATCAGGGTTCACCTCAGTCTTGAACTCCACAGTACCTTGCGTTCTCTGCTCCACCATCTTGCGCATCTTATCCTCAGTAGAGGCGTCAACGGCAGTGGCGGTGATCAGCTTACCGCGGATGATGTTCTTCTGTTTCCTGTAAAGAGTGATATACGAAGCAGCCATGAATTGCAGGGTGCTCTCCCTATCCTCCTTCAGGACGAGTGCGATGAACTTCTTGCTCAGATCCGATGGGTTCTTACCCAGGGCTGTGGTGAGAAGCGCCTGCTTCTTGTCCTTGGAAAGCATAGGGTTGTCTATCGTAAATCTCAGTTCAGGCACGTCGATGTAGCTCGTGTAGAGCGTCTGCATCTCCTGGTACACCTGATCTTCGAGCTTCATGCCGAGTGCTGCCTTGATGAGGGCACGGGCATAACGCACCGATATTACACCGATATCCATAAGCTTTACTGTTTGTTGTCAGAAGAAACCTCGTCCAGCAGTCGATTTATCATATCCATCTGTGCCTTGTCGTCAGAGAGCTTAGCCTTGAGCACTTTTTCTGCAATCTGTACAGAGAGCTCAGCAACCTGTCCACGGATTTCGCGGATGGCATTCTGCTTTTCTGTCTCAATCTGTGCCTTGGCATCAGAGAGCAGACGAGCGCCCTCTTCGCGAGCCTTGTCCTGTGCTTTCTCTACGATGGCATCGCGTGTATCAGCAGCCTCCTTGAGGATGGCAGCCTGCTTCTCGCGAGCTTCCTGCAAGATGGATTCACCTTCTTTTTGGATATTGGCAAGCTTCTCGTTGGCTTCGTGAGCTTTCTTCAGGCTCTCGTCGATGAAGGCCTTACGATCGGTCACCATCTTGATGATGGCTGGGAATCCAGCCTTCCAGAGGATAATGAAGACGATGATGAAGACCAGTGTCATCCAAAAAAGCAAACCGCTATCAGGAATCAATAAATCCATATATACTGGTTAAAGTTTTACTTAAACGTTTTATTTTAATTAACTCTGGAAAAGGTCACCCACCCGCCCTCACAAAGAGAGAACAAGTCCCGAGAGCATCAGATATCGGGCCAGTCTACAGATTCGTGAGAATGAATCGCGGCGGGAGGGGTGATATTCCTTTTTATTACATAACGATAGCCAAGATGGCGATGATGACTGCGAAGAATGCAACACCCTCAACCAACGCAGCTGCGATGATCATAGAAGAACGGAGATCGCCCATCTTCTCTGGCTGACGAGCCATAGCGTCCATAGCCTGGCCACCAATGCGACCGATACCAATACCTGCGCCAATAGCGGCCAAACCTGCACCTACTGCGGCACCCAACTTTGCAATCTCTGCTGCTAATAAAAGTGATAACATAATCTTAATAATTTAAGTTGTTAATATTTTCTATGTTTATAATTCTATTTTACGATTTCTGGCTCAGCCTCATGAGACTTTACATGAGCCAGCGAGATGAATACTGCACTCAGCATGGTGAATACCAATGCCTGAATGTAGCTTACCAATACTTCGAGGAGCATCATAAAGGCGCTCATCGCAACACTTACTATTGTCATACCCGTACCTGCCACATAGTTGGCGATAGCATTCTCACTGATGTTGAACATGATGAAAATGATAGCCGCAAACGAAAGTGCGATGGCGTGACCCGCCATCATGTTGGCGAAGAGTCGGATAATCAGAGCCAGCGGTTTCGTAAAGATTCCGAAGAGCTCGATGAATGGCATCAGTGGCACTGGCACCTTCAACCACGTTGGTACCTCCGGCCAGAAGATTTCCTTCCAGTATTCCTTGGTACCGGTGAAGTTGGTGATCAGGAATGTTGTTACACCGAAGAATACGGTGCAGGCGATATTACCCGTCAGGTTACCACCACCTGGAGGGAATGGTACGATACCCATGATGTTCGCCACGAAGATAAAGAAGAAGCAAGTAAGCAACCATGGTGCGTACTTTGGGGCTTCCTTACCCAGGGTGGCCTCAATCACATCGGTATATACCGACATGATGAACATGTGCATCAGTCCCACAAATCCCTTTGGTGCAGGGTCATCCACCTTGTGCTTCCTGCACCAGCGGGCTGGTATCAGGACACACAGCAACAGGATGATAGCATCGATGAAGAGCACGCAAACGGTCTTCGTGATGGAGATGTCAAGCGGACGAACCTCCTGGCCTCCCACCTTCTCTACTATCTTGTTGGGATTCGCCTGCGCATCAGCGTTCTTGATCACCAGGTTGAAAGGTCCTGGACGGTCTCCATTGGCATCCTTCTCTTCCGAGAATTCGCTGCTGCAGAACACGTGCCAGCCTGTGGTGGTGTTTACGATGACAGGCAGATGAATCACTACGGGATGGTTTCCCACCTTTGTGATATGCCATTCATAAGAATCCTTGATATGACCCCACAATATCTCTTTCACGTCGATGTTTTCCTTGGCCGATACCTGCAGAGGTGCCAGCGTGAAGAGCAGCATCGCCATCAAGAGGAATTGCTTGAGATGTTTCATATTCTTTAATTCTTACTTTGTTTATTAATTATTTGTCTCGAGCCGCATTAAGAGAGGCGGCTCTTTTTCTCTACCCGAGCGAAGTAGATGCAGTCGAACACGAGAAGCATGACATAGAACAGGACGAAGATGACGGTGAATCCCAGGATGTTCTGCCTGTCGCATACCAGCACGTAGATGAGGAACACCAGCGTACCAGCTATCAGCTTCAAGACCAGTGCCGCCAGATAGAACTTGGCGAGATTGGCGGGAGATGATTTAGCCACAGCCTTCCAGGCTTCGCCATAAGCAGTACTTGCAACGAGCGAGAATATCGCACTCACTATCAGCGGGTTAACCACCTGGGCAATGATATCATCGCATTGTGCAGAGATTCTGCAGCTGAAGAGGATGGCGAGCGCCATGGCTGCTGTCATCCACAGAGAAATCTGCTTGTACTTGATACCTGCCTGCCTGATAGCCTGCAAGCGCATCTTTTCATCTTTTTCCATGATCTGTCTTGTCAATATTGAGAATTATGAATTCTTAATTTTATACTTCTACGCAGAGGCTTACTTCGTTTTTCTTACATTCCACGAATCCGCCCTTGATGTTCATTGCCTGCTTGCCTTCCCTGGTGGTGTATTCCACCTTGCCCACTTCGAGCGAAGAGATGATTGGCGCGTGATCCTTGAGAATCTCGAAAGAGCCGAGGGTTCCCGGAACCAGTACGCTCTCTACCTCACCCTGGAAGACTACTTTCTCAGGAGATACTATCTTTAGCTGTAACATAAGCCGTGGATTTAAAGATTACGCCTGTGCTGCTGCGAGCAACTGCTTAGCCTTCTCCTTCACATCCTCGATAGTACCTACGTTGAGGAATGCCTGCTCTGGCAGGTCATCCACCTCGCCGTCGAGGATGGCGTTGAAGCCCTTGATAGTCTCTTCGATAGGTACCATCACACCCTTCAGACCGGTGAACTGCTCTGCTACGGTAAATGGCTGACTCAGGAAACGCTGTACACGGCGTGCACGGTTCACGGTCAACTTATCCTCATCAGAAAGCTCATCCATACCGAGGATGGCGATGATATCCTGCAACTCGTTGTAACGCTGCAGCAACTGCTTTACTCGCTGTGCACAGTCGTAGTGAGCCTTGCCCACGATCAGTGGGTCGAGGATACGAGAGGTAGAACCCAGTGGATCTACGGCAGGATAGATACCCAGAGATGCAATCTTACGAGAAAGCTCTGTGGTGGCATCCAGGTGAGTAAAGGTGGTGGCTGGAGCAGGGTCGGTCAAGTCGTCGGCAGGCACATAAACGGCCTGTACAGAGGTGATGGAACCATTCTTGGTAGAAGTGATTCGCTCCTGCATGGCACCCATCTCAGAAGCCAGTGTTGGCTGATAACCTACGGCTGATGGCATACGGCCCAAGAGCGCAGATACCTCAGAACCAGCCTGGGTGAAACGGAAGATGTTATCGATGAAGAACATGATGTCGGCAGCCTCACCGTTCTTGCCTCCGTGGTCACGGAACTCCTCGGCAACAGTCAAACCTGAAAGCGCTACTGAAGCACGTGCCCCAGGTGGCTCATTCATCTGACCATACACCAGGGTAGCCTGACTCTTGGCAAGCTCCTCAGGGTCAACGAGTGAGAGGTCCCACTTACCTTCTTCCATAGCTTTACGGAACTTCTCGCCATACTTGATAACGCCAGACTCGAGCATATCTCGAATCAAGTCGTTACCCTCACGGGTACGCTCACCTACACCAGCGAATACGGAATAACCGTTATGTCCCTTGGCAATGTTGTTGATCAACTCCATGATGAGCACCGTCTTACCTACACCGGCACCGCCGAAGAGACCAATCTTACCACCCTTCATGTAAGGCTCGAGCAGGTCGATCACCTTGATACCGGTGGCAAGCATCTCCTTGTGCGTAGAGAGCTCGTCGAACTTCGGAGCCTCGCGGTGGATAGGATAAGCACCCTTCATGTCCAATTCGTTCATGCCATCAATAGGCTGCCCGATTACATTCATCATACGGCCCTTGATCTGCTCTCCGGCAGGCATCATGATTGGGTTGCCTGTAACGGCAACTTCCAAGCCACGCTGCAAGCCGTCGGTGTTGTCCATGGCGACACAGCGAACTGTATCCTCACCGATGTGCTGCTGCACCTCGATGACCAGGTCGCGTCCGTCTGGGCGTTTCACCTTCAGAGCTTCGTGAATTTTAGGAAGCACCTTCTCAGGGTTCTCGCCCTTGGTATCGAAATATACGTCGATAACCGGACCGATAATCTGCGAGATGCGTCTACTTACTTGTGACATAAGCTTATTAGTTTAAAAGTTTATTTTATATATATATGTTTCGTTCTTTTAGTATCCGAAGTTCGTGATATCGGACCCGGAAACCTGGAAATTAGATATTCCAGGAAAGACGTCCTACAACCTTTCAAGGAAACGATGGAATCAGGATATCCGAGAGTCCGAATCACGAATTTCGTTATACGCCTGCAAAAGTAACAACAATTTACGGAAACCGCAAATTTTTCGGAAGTTTTATTTGTATTTTGCTCCGTTTTAAAACTTTTTTAGTTCCGTTTAAACCATTTTTACCTTTGATACATTTACTATTAGTAATGCCGATAGCAACATTAGATGCTCAACTCATCCAATACCTTGATCAGCTTGCGGTCGAATGGCTTGTCTGAACGGATGGCCTCAGAAAGCGGTACGTAAACCACCTCGTTGTTGCGGACACCGATCATCACGTTGCGCTGACCCTGCATGATAGCCTCGATGGCACCGCAACCGGTACGGCTGGCGAGGATACGGTCGCGGGCTGATGGGCGACCACCACGCTGCAGGTGACCGAGGATAGATACACGTACGTCGAATTCAGGGAACTCCTTGCGTACACGGTCGGCATAGTAGAGCGCACCGCACTTAGGACTCTCAGACACGATGACGATACAGCTCTTCTTAGACTTGCGGATACCGCGCTCCATGAACTGAGCCAACTGGTCAACATCGGTAGAATCCTCTGGGATGATGGCAGCCTCTGCACCGCTGGCGATGGCTGAGTTCTGTGCCAGGAATCCGGCATCACGGCCCATCACCTCGATGAAGAAGATACGCTCGTGGCTCTGCGCAGTATCACGGATACGGTCCACGCACTCTACGATGGTATTCATCGTAGTATCGTAACCGATGGTGTTGTCAGTGCCATAGAGGTCATTGTCGATAGTACCAGGCAGACCGATGCAGCAGACATCAAACTCACTTGCGAAGTTCATAGCACCGGTGAGCGAACCGTTACCACCGATTACCACCAGCGCATCTATTTCCTCTTTCTGGATATTCTCGAAAGCCTTCTGTCGGCCCTCTGCTGTCATGAATTCCTTAGAACGTGCAGTCTTCAGCATCGTACCGCCGGTACCGATGATACCGCTCACGTTCTCTGTGGTGAAAGTCTTGATCTCGTCGTTGATCAGTCCATCGTAACCACGATAGATACCCTTCACGGTGAATCCGTTGTAGATAGCCGAACGGGTCACCGCACGGATCGCTGCATTCATACCAGGAGCATCGCCTCCAGAAGTCAAAATACCTATAGTCTTAATCTTTGCCATAACTATATATACCTTATTATATTATATATTAGTGATACATTAATAAAAAAAAATGCTTTCTTGTTGGTTCCGGGATGCGTGTTACATCCCCTTTTCTTCTTTAGAACTTTCTGAATCTCTTTCGTCTGATTCTACTTCATGAATCTCCTGAATCTCTTCCGTTTTCAGATTCTTTCTTTTCTTCTTCAGATATGGTTGTTTAAATCATTAAGTAAACGGCTCTTCCCATCAGGATGTGCGAGAGCCAGAGGATAGCGAGGCCAGCCACGCCACCCACGAGGGCCTTCCATCCGATATTGCGGAAGAACCAGCCCATGCGCATGTGCTCCATCTTCATCAAGGCGAGACCGCTGATGGTACCGATGCCCAGCACATTGCCTCCTGCCATTACGCAGTAAGCGATTACCTGCCAGTAGAGACCGTTGGTATTATATACCGAATCCATGGCATAGGTAGGGTCGCCCAATCCCATCACATCGTGCAATGAGAAGAAGTTCATGGCGGTGGCAAAGTTGTCGAGTACCGTACTCAGCACTCCGGCAGCCACGCCATGAAGCCATACATTAGGGTGCGACTCACTGGTTCCCAGCCAGCTGGAGAGGTCATAGAAGGCACCCGTCTCCTTCACCACGCCCACGGCAAGAATCATTCCCATCACGAAGAGAATCATCTGAACCACACCGTATTGCAGCACTCTAGGGGTACGACGCTCCACCATCGCATCCATGTTCATGAGCTTGCGATTGAAGATCTCGTTCACAATCCAGAGTACGCTGAGCACGCACAGGGCGCCCAGGAACGGGCTGAGCTTGGTGATGTTATGGAAGGTAGGGATAAACCACAGACCGCCGATTCCCACGAGGAGCATCAGCAGTCTCTGCCACTTGTTCAGGCGGGTATCATCGCCACGGAAAGGCATCACAATCCACTCTGTCTCAACTCTTTCGGGCAGCATACGCTGCATCAGCAGAGTTGGAATCAACCACGCTGCAAGACAAGGGAGGAGTAATGAAAAGGAGAAAACGGTGGCTGTAACAGCCCCTGAATTCCAGAGTACCAGACCTTCCGGGTTACCAATCACGGTGAGCGCACCGCCACAGTTGGCAGCTACGAGGATGGCGCTTCCATACACCATTCTCTGTCTTCTGCTCGGGATGATGCTATGCATCATGGTGAGCATCATCACGGTGGTAGTGAGGTTATCGAGATTGATGGAAATCAGGAATGTAACGATGGCGAGTGTCCACAGCATCTTCTTGCTGCTGCGTGTGCGAAGCAACTGGCGCACGAAGTCGAAGCAGCCGTTGTTGTTGAGGATTTCTACGATCGTCATCGTAGCGAGCAGGAACATCACGATCTCCGCTGCCCTACCCACCTGTGGAAGGAAGATGTGTCGGGAGATGAAGTACTTGACAGAAGTACTGGTTGATTCCATTTCGCTGAAATTGAGGAAGCGGGTATAATCCGCTGAATGCTCGCTAGTTACGAAGTCCATACCGAAGCATATATACAGCACCCATCCCACCGTTCCGGCGAAGATAGCCACGGCAGCACGGTTTACTTTGGTCACGTTCTCAGTTGCAATGAGCACGTAGGCCAGGATCAGTATGGTTAAAATGACTAGTGTCATATCTACTCAATCGTTAGTTCATATTTTCATAATCAAGGGCAAAGGTAACAAAATATTTGTAATAACCATCATTTCCGTGCTTTTTTTTAATGAATTTAACGCAAAATTCATGCAACTGAAATTTTATCCATCGTTAAAATCCGTTTTTTCGGCGTTATCCGAAGAAGAGAATCCAATGAAGAGAATCCGATGAAGATATTCCACAATATATAATAAGTAGGAAGCACAAGATTCGCCCTCAAACCGCCCCATTTAGTTAAATATCATTAATAAACAGAAGAAAAACAAACACAAATGCTTGTAACTCAAAGAAAATGAGTATTTTTGCGCCCGATTTCAACAATATATAAAGTCAAACTTTATTAATTTAATTTTTTTAATTATTTTTTATGTCAAATTTTAAGAACGTACAGCCACTCGACGACTTCAATTGGGATGAGTTCGAGAATGGCACAAACGCAGGCGTCAGCAAAACAGACCTCGAGAAGGCCTATGACGAAACACTTAACAAGGTAACTGAGCACCAGGTGGTTGAGGGTACCGTAATCTCTGTTGATAAGAAAGAGGTTATCGTAAACATCGGCTACAAGAGCGATGGTATCATTCCAGCTTCTGAGTTCCGTTACAACCCAGACCTCAAAGTAGGCGACAATGTTGAGGTTTACGTAGAGAACCAGGAGGACACAAAGGGTCAGTTGGTACTCTCTCACAAGAAGGCTCGCCTCAGCAAGTCTTGGGAGCGTGTTAACGCTGCTCTCGAGAACGAGGAGATCATCCAGGGTTACATCAAGTGCCGCACTAAGGGCGGTATGATCGTTGACGTCTTCGGCATCGAGGCTTTCTTGCCAGGAAGCCAGATCGACGTTCACCCTATACGCGACTACGACGTATTCGTAGGCAAGACAATGGAGTTCAAGGTTGTAAAGATCAACCAGGAGTTCCGCAACGTCGTTGTATCTCACAAGGCTCTCATCGAGCAGGAGCTCGAGCAGCAGCGTAAGGAGATCATCGGCAAGCTCGAGAAGGGTCAGATCCTCGAGGGTACCGTTAAGAACATCACTACTTACGGTGTATTCGTTGACCTCGGCGGTGTTGACGGTTTGATCCACATCACAGACCTCTCTTGGGGCCGCGTAAGCGATCCACACGAGGTTGTAGCTCTCGACCAGAAGATCAACGTTGTTATCCTCGACTTCGATGAGGAGAAGAAGCGTATCGCTCTCGGTTTGAAGCAGCTTACTCCACATCCATGGGATGCACTTGATCCAAACCTCAAGGTAGGTGATCACGTGAAGGGTAAGGTAGTGGTTATGGCTGACTACGGTGCATTCGTTGAGATTGCTCCAGGTGTAGAGGGCTTGATCCACGTATCTGAGATGTCTTGGAGCCAGCACCTCCGTTCAGCTAACGACTTCATGAAGGTTGGCGACGATGTAGAGGCTGTTATCCTGACTCTCGACCGCGCTGAGCGTAAGATGAGCCTCGGTATCAAGCAGCTCAAGGCTGATCCATGGGAGTGCATCGAGACTAAGTTCCCTATCGGCAGCAAGCACATTGCTAAGGTTCGCAACTTCACTAACTTCGGTATCTTCGTAGAGCTCGAGGAGGGTGTTGATGGCTTGATCCACATCTCTGACCTCTCTTGGACTAAGAAGATTAAGCACCCATCTGAGTTCACATCTGTAGGTGCTACTATCGACGTAGTAGTTCTCGAGATTGACAAGGAGAACCGCCGCTTGAGCCTCGGCCACAAGCAGTTGGAGAAGAACCCATGGGATGAGTATGAGACAATCTACACTCCAGGTTCTGTACACAAGGGTACCATCGTTGAGATGATGGATAAGGGTGCTGTAGTTGCTCTCGCAGAGGGTGGCGAAGGCTTCGCTACTCCAAAGCACCTCACCAAGGAGGACGGCTCAATGGCTAAGAAGGGCGAGGAGCTCGACTTCAAGGTAATCGAGTTCGTTAAGGAGACAAAGCGTATCATCCTCTCTCACTCTCGTACATTCGAGGAGGGCAAGGACGAGCCAATCGCTAAGCCAGCTCACAAGCGTGGTGGTAACGGTGGCCGCAAGAACGAGACTCCAGCTATCAACAACGTAGCTGCTGGTACTTCACTCGGCGACATCGATGCTCTTGCTAAGTTGAAGGCTCAGATGGAGGGCAAGGCTTAATCTCCTGCAGATAAAGCATTTGCTATTCATTAGCTAAATAAAAATTTTAAGGGGACTGAAATTTCATTTCTGAGATTTCAGTCCCCTTTTTTGTGTGGGTGGGAGATGTGGATGACGAATGTGTATGGATGAGGGATGAAATGCATTACTGATTGCTGGGGATTGCAAATCCCCAGAACACAAAAAGGTTAGGACATTTTTAAACGACGGATTGCAAATCCGTCGAAA